>Ga0326727_10008405_pt1 | contig 26220 bp, 23 predicted proteins | sample MB2enrmetagenome_FD_207643 | JGI IMG/M metagenome (GOLD analysis project Ga0326727, IMG submission 207643) | Lab enriched peat soil microbial communities from McLean, Ithaca, NY, United States - MB29MY | ecosystem: Environmental > Terrestrial > Soil > Wetlands > Peat | place: USA: New York...
GCCACACGCTGGGCACTGCATTCCAGGTCCCGAACTCCAAGGCATCCCCCAAGGCATTTGTCCTCCCATCATACCGTGGCCTCTCCAGGGACCCATCCAACCCATCTTGGGTCTCCACTCCTTTGTCGCAGTCATTAAAGCTTCGTTTAGCTCTACTTCAATTGTTATCTTCGCTTTTCCACTTTTATCTTCACTCATCAAAATCACCTCCATTTACACGCGTTTTTTTGATTATTATTTATTTTTCAATCAAGTGAAGCTTATAATCAAATGTGATTGTAATCTGTCAGCAACAGGTTAATTTCGGGACAAGCCAACCGTCCCAATGCATCAATATTATCCTTAATTCTAGTTAAGCTAATGCCTAAGTAATCTTAGTTAATGTTGTTTGGATCTTAGGTTTTGTCGTTTTTCTTCGAATACGCTTGAAACAGGCGTTTAATCAGCGGGCCTATTTTGTGTCAACAAAATTTATATCATTGGCTTTTTTACGGGTTTATGTGAAGTGAAATTTATGGCGTTAATGAAAGCTGTTCAAGTTAGTGCTCGGGGCGGGGATTTCCAGCTTGTTGAAAAGGAGATTCCTGAGCCTGGGGAACATGAAGTTCTTCTAAAAGTGCATGCCTGCGGGGTTTGCCATGGGGACGCAATCGTTAAAGAGGGTTATTTTCCAGGTTTGTCGTATCCCAGGACTCCAGGTCACGAAGTAGTCGGCACAATTGTCAAGTTAGGTTCAGAATCCCACTACTGGAAGGTAGGCCAGCGAGTCGGCGTCGGCTGGCGCGGTGGACATTGCATGCACTGCCGGTCATGCTTGAAAGGGGATTTTTGGGCTTGTGAAAGCCCGTTGGCAACTGGTATCTCGACGGATGGAGGATACGCGGAATACATGGTTGCCCGCATGGAAGTACTCACCCAAATTCCAACAGAACTTAGCTCGGTAGAAGCAGCGCCGCTTCTCTGTGCAGGCGCAACGACGCTTGGCGCCATGAAAAGTAGCATAGCCAAAGGCGGCGACTTAATTGCGATCCACGGCTTAGGCGGTCTTGGACATTTGGGGATACAGTTCGCGGTTAGGCTGGGCTTTAAAGTCGCGGTCATTTCCAGAGGCGAAGAAAAAGAGGAATTGGCGCGCAAGCTTGGCGCCCAAATCTACATAGACTCCAACAAGCAGATTCCATCGCAGGAATTGATGAAGATGGGCGGAGCAAAAGCCATTTTCTGCACGGCACCGAACAGCAAAGCCATCTCCGAACTTGTCAGTGGCTTGGCAAGGGGAGGTCAATTGGTAATTATCACGTTCGCCAATGAACCAATGCAGATTTCTCCTGTTGAGCTGATGCGTGCCGTGCGTTCAGTAAGCGGTTGGATTGGAGGGAACGCGGCTGACACGCTGAACTTCAGCGTCCTCACCCACGTGGTTCCGATGATAGAGGAGTATCCGCTTGAACAAGCCGCTACAGCATTTGAGAAGATGATGAAGGCGAAGGTTCATTTCCGAGCTGTCCTTAAGATAAGTGAGGGTTAAAGCGTGAGTGAAGAAACATTAAAAGTTATCAAGGAAAGGCAATCCGCGCGGGTGCCCTTTGACACAAATCATCCAGTGTCGAACGAAGACTTGCTGAAGATTCTTGAAGCCGCGAAATGGACGCCTACAGCGCATAACATGCAGAACTTCGAAATGATTGTGGTTGACAATACGGCGGTGTTGGAGCAGATTGGAAACGTAAAATCACGGATATCGGAGGAGTTCCTGCGTGAAAACCTCGAGCAGCTTTCCTTCTCGAGAGAGGAGTTGCTGAAGAAGAAAACAGGGATTTTAGGTGCGATGTTTCCTCCTGAATGGGTTGACCCAGCGAAAATATCTGACACCGTAAAGAAAGCCTCGCCTATGCCTATATCACAGTCTATCAGGGGAAGCCCAGCGCTCCTCTTCATCGTTTACGACTCCAGAAAACGGGCGCCCGCTTCACACGGCGACGTTCTGGGCTTCATTAGCCTCGGCTGTCTTATGGAAAACATATGGTTGACCGCGCAGTCCTTAGGAATCGGAACGCAGATTCTCAGCGCCTTCTCCGCCCCACCCGTTGAAACTGAGATAAAGAAGCTGCTTGGCATTCCTGAATACATGAAAATCGCCTACACATGCCGCTTAGGCTACCCCTCCAGCGCAAGCAAATACCTCCGGGTTCGCCGGGACATAGAGGACTTCGCGCACCACAACAAATACGGCAACAAAGGAATCTAAACAAACTCCTCGTCCATTTTTGATTTGGCTTAGCGGAAGCCTTTTGTGGTGGCGTTCTGCCCTGCCCATGCTTGATGCTGACGAAGCAAGCTAAAGAAAAAAGGGACTGCACTAATCTGTTAGAAAAACTTCATGATGTAGGTAAGTAAACCGCTATTAGCTGCTAAATGTCAAACTAGTAATCAATTTATCGCAACCTATTTTAGCCCGAAAGAGAATAATTTCGAGCGCATTAGGAGAAGGTAGTGTTCATTTGATACTGTCTGCATTCATTTTTTGTTGACCTGTTTTATCAAAGCTACTTTTTCCTAACCGAGAAATAAAAAAATAGAGGAAAAAAGAAAAATGAACAAAAAAATGCAAATTAGTAAAAACAGAACTTTAGCTATTGTCGTCACGATAGTCTTAGCATTTTCAATGACAGCTTCAATGATTCTAGTGCCAACTGTTCACGCGGGGTATAATATTCCAGTATATGCATACATCAGTGCGGCACCTAACCCAACAGGCGTCGGTCAAGGAGTCGAAATTATCATGTGGGTTCAAGTGATTTTCGGGAACAATGCGGAAATACCCAATAATTATCGATTCAGCGAAGGCACTGCCACCGATCCAAGCTGGGTACTCGTCGTCACTGCGCCAGATGGTACAAACACAACCGAAACTTTAGGTGTTGTTGAGAGCACAACATCTGACTATGACTATTTCTTCACTCCTACCACGACGGGCACTTACACTCTCACCTTCGACTTTCCAGCAACAACAGTGACATCCAGCAACGATCCCGCCTCAGCCCTCATTAACGATACCTATACAGCAGCGACTGTATCGACAACCCTCACTGTTCAGTCAACACCAATAGCCGCACTTCCACAAACTCCACTTCCGACAGCGTACTGGACGCGACCTATATACGGTGAAAATACTGCGTGGTACACCCTTGGATCAAACTGGCTAGGTTTCAGCTCACCCGGCTACATAGCACTCGGCGCCGGACCCAATTTAGGCGGCAACGGAGAAGAATTCGGCTCAACAACGAACGTGGGGCCCCTCACTTCTCATGTTATGTGGACCATGCCTCTAGCCAGCGGCGGAGTCGTCGGACAAACTGCCACTTCAATAACTGCAAACACTTACGCCGAAGGATCTGCATACGACCAAAAATTCACAAATCCAATAATTGTGGACGGACTGCTCATCTTCAGAGAACCAATCACTCAAACAGAACCTTCAAGTGGACCAACCGTCTGCGTAAACCTGCAAACAGGACAAACACAATGGGTTGGTACCCAAACTGGCACCCCTAACAACCCGGTACCTGCAATATCATTCGCCTACGTATACGATGCCGAAGACCCCAACCAACACGGAGTTTGGCCACCAATGCTAGTTGCAAGTGTATCTGGCCAATGGAATTTCTATGATGCTTTCACGGGAGACATACTCTTTAACATGACAAGCCCTCCCTCGGGCACCTCAATGTTGGGTCCGAACGGCGAATATCTGTCAGTATCCCTCCACAACTATGGAACCGCAGCAGCGCCAAATTGGTACATGTATGAATGGAATTCATCTAGGCTTTGGGATAACTTGTACTCTGGTCCATCAACTACGCCAACAATACCTCCGACGATAACTAACGGAGCTTGGACAGGAGGCCTTGTGGGAACTACCTATGAACCAAGCTTATACGACTTTAACGTTTCGCTACCCTGGCTCAACACTGCAACGCTCAACGGCGCATCCATAGGATCCATAACTGTTTCCGCAGCTGTCCAAGGCGGCATATTGCTTGCGCGCGCTGGCAGTTATCCCTCAACTGGTGAAAACCTCTTCTTTGGCGGATCAAGCGACACTCCTTATACATATTATGGCGTCAACCTCAACTCAACTACCGGTACGCTGGGTGGGGAGTTATGGTCAAACACGCTTCAACCACCTCCAGGTAACATCACTGTCCTATGGGCCGGAATCGATCCGGTTAACAATGTCTTCGTCGAAAACTGGAGGGAAACCGCCCAATTTGTCGGCTACAGTTTGACTACAGGCAAGGAAATTTGGGGCCCAACCGTACCACAAGCGTCACTTGACTACTATGGCTCAGACGGCTCAGGCAGTATAAGCGATGCAATTGCTTACGGAAAAATCTACAGCAGCGCCTACGCAGGAATACTCTACTGCTACAACGATCTGACCGGAAATCTATTGTGGACCTTCGGCAACGGTCCAGTAGGATCAGACAACAGTACAAATGCCGGCCTTGAAACTCCTTTCGGTAATTACCCAACATTCGTAAATGCTATTGGTTCAGGAGTAATATACACGGTTACCACCGAACACACTGAGGAAACACCGATTTTCAAGGGTGCAGTAGCACGCGGTATCAATGCAACGACCGGACTACAAATCTGGGCTCTTTCGGATTACACAGGCGAATTCCTAACTAGCAGCTACGCCATCGCAGACGGCTTTTCAATAATGTTCAACGGCTACGACAACCAAGTCTACAGTGTGGGCAGAGGACCGAGCGACACGACAGTCAACGCTGGACCACAAGTCACAACCCTTGGAAGCAACGTAGTCATATCGGGCACTGTGATGGATGTTTCCGCAGGCACAAAACAGACTGAGCGGGCAGGCGACTTTCCAAACGGAGTCCCATGCGCAGCTGACTCGATCATGACTCAGTGGATGGGCTACGTTTACCAGCAGCAACCAGGACCAACCAACTTCATTGGCGTTCCAGTCACAATAGGCGTTACTGACTCCAACCACAACACCTACATCATAGGCACCACCACAACTGACGAGAGCGGCCATTACACACTAACATGGACACCCAGCATCACAGGCAACTACACCGTCTATGCCCACTTCGGCGGCACATACGCTTACTGGCCATCAAGCGACGAAACCAGCTTTAACGTAATGAGTGCTCCACCAACACCCGCACCGACAGCTACACCACTAACAGGCCTAGCATCATCTGCAAGCTTAGAGTACGGCATCGCAGCGGTCATTATAGTCATAGTCATAATCGGCGTAGTGCTCGCGTTGATCATGCTCAGAAAGAAACCATAAGGCGAACAAACGACAACAAAATCAACCTCTTTCTTTTTTTCTTTTCTTAAAATCAAAAACAGATTCCGATTCTTCTTTTTTTGATTTTTTTAGTTTGCTTCGCTTCCCCCTGAATCGTCCCCTCAATTCAAAATGTCAAATTTGGTCGAATAGAGTCGGATCGGGTTGCAACCAAATCAAGCCCCATTTCAAAAAACCAACTCAAAACACAGAGAAAAAATTTTTGCGCCTGAAAAAACCGAAAACCGCCACAATCTAGTAGCCTCAAAATCTTTGTTTAGGCTGCTAAATCCTTCAAAAACCTGAAATCTTCTTTCTTTCTCAATTTTCGCTACGGAATTTTTATTGATTTCTGTTGTTAATATTTAAATGTAAGAAGAGTACTTTATAGAGAAATAACTCGGGGTAGTAGGGAGAACAAATAGCTGTGCAGAAGAGACTACTATGCGAACAACAGGTTGGCATTTCTTTGCGCATCAGTCGTCACTCCCAAAGTTCTTCATATTCTAATCTACGCAGACTGTGTTTTGTCCCTGAGGGAACCCAAACAATCAAACATGAAAGCGTTAAGGGAGAAATGTCGGCATGATTGAAGAAGCCATAATCGCCTTTGTAATCATATTCATCTGCACGTTCGCGATTTACACTTTAGGCAAACGTGCAGCGCCCAAAACCACCATAAGCGAAAACGAACAGGGATCATACGCCTGCGGAGAAAACGCGACTTTTCACGGATTAAAAATTAATGTCTCACTCTACAAGTACCTGATTTACTTTGTTATTTTTGATTCCGCGGTATTAGTCCTTGCTTTTGCGTCTTTCGCGTTGGCGAAAACCAGTCCCCTTCTACTGTTTGTGTATCTTGGCATGATTCTTGCCGCCGCTTTGGTTCTTTTTGAAGGAGGAAAAGAGTAAATGTCTACAGTGACGTGGGCTCGAGTAAAATCACCTTGGGTTCTGCATTTTAACTCGGGCGCCTGCAACGGATGCGACATAGAAATCGTAGCTCTACTAACTCCTAAATACGACGTGGAACGGTTCGGCATAAAGCTTGAGCCCTCCCCAAGGCATGCTGACGTTCTTCTCGTCACTGGCTGCGTCACACAGCAATGCGCTGAGCGGCTAAAACGGGTTTACGATCAGATGCCCCAGCCGAAATTCGTAGTAGCCATCGGAGCATGCGCATGCAGCGGCGGAGTCTTCGAAGGAAACTACAACGTGGTCGGTGGAGTAGACAAAGTAATTCCAGTTACAGCTTACATACCTGGGTGTCCACCGCGTCCAGAAGCACTCATAGACGGCGTCGTCAAACTCTTAAACGCGTTAAACCCGCCTAAGCAGAAAAAGCAACCCAAAAAGCCTGAACCCCCAAAGGAACAGGTAAAGCCAGCCGCTGAACCGCAAGTTGTTGTGGCTCAGCCTGAAGCTAAACAAGTAATAACGGAGGCAAAAGTTGATGACAAACAGTGATGTAGATATCGTAAATGTAATTGAATCTAAATTTGGTTCAAGAGTGCAAATTCAACCGGGACTGCTCGGAACAGCCACCATTCACACAAGCAATGGCTTGCACCGAGACGTCATAAAAGCCATGATTGAAGCTGACGAAAAAACAGGAATAACAGCCATTACAGGCCTTGATCTAGGCGCGAACCTTGGTCTAATATACCACATTCACACCGCAAAGGGATTCTTCGGCATAAAAGCAGAGGTGCCAAAAGAAAACCCAAAAATCCAAACGATAAACGACATCATCCCAGGCGCAACCTTCCACGAGCTGGAAGTAACGGATCTATTCGGCGTAGTCTTCGAAGGCAACCCGCTTGCAGGTCACTTTCTCCTATCAGAAAACTGGCCTGAAGGAATTTTCCCGCTAAGAAAAGACGTTAATCCTTCTGAAGTAAAGCTTAACCCTTCACCGCCACAGGAAAAAATGCATGAAGACAAAAAAACCGTAAAATTCATCATCGGTCCACAGCACCCTGCGCTTTTGGAGCCTGAAAAATTCTCGGTAACAGTCGACGGGGAAATCGTGACAAAGGTCGAACCCCGAATCGGCTACGTTCACAGGGGTATTGAGAAATCAGCTGAGTCACGGACCTACATTCAAGACATTTACCTAGTGGAAAGGGTCTGCGGCATCTGCAACCCATGCCACGCATACGGCTTTGTCGGCGCGGTCGAAAAGATTCTGAAACCAGACGTTCCGCCCAGAGCCAAATACCTAAGAGTAATAGCGCTTGAACTTAACAGACTGCACAGCCACATGCTCACACTTGGACATGCTGGACTGGAAATCGGGTACGAAACCTTGTTCCAATACTTCTGGAGAGACAGAGAACCAATCATGGATCTAATAGAGCTAACCAGCGGCAACCGCGTTTACGGTTCACTTATGACCATAGGCGGGGTAAGACGAGACCTCAAGGACACCGACATCCCCAAGATCAAAACTGTCATGGCTAATCTACGAAGCAAGCTGCCGTTCTACAGGAAAGTCTACACAGACGAGCCTTCCATACGTGCCCGAATGCAAAATGAAGGCGTACTCTCAAGAGAAGACGCCATAAAGCTTGGAGTCGTCGGACCAGTAGCCCGCGGATCAGGCTATGACATCGACGTACGCAAAGACGAACCCTCAGAAGCCTACGGCGAAATTCCATTCAAAGAAATAGTTTACGACAGCGGTGACACCTGGGCAAGAATGAATGTACGCATGGATGAGCTTGAACAAAGCATCAACATTATCGAGTATGCGCTTGACCATCTGCCGAAAGGGCCATTCCGCGTTGAGGTCCCAAGATACGTGCCCGCCGGCGAAGCCGTTAACCGCGTGGAAGCCCCAAGAGGCGAACTCTTCTACTATGTGAAAGGCAACGGCACCGCATCGCCTGAACGAGTAAAAATCCGCACACCCACATATGCCAACATTCCAGCGTTCCTAAAGACAGCGATAGGCGAAAACATAGCAGACGTTCCCCCGAACTTTGTCAGCTTAGACCCATGCTTCTCATGCACAGACAGGTGACCTAAATGGCCGTTGACTTTTGGCTGATAGCCCGAATACTGATATTCCCAGGCTTCACATTCATCCTGCTCCTAACATTATTCTGCGACTGGGTAGAGCGAAAACTCGAAGCCCGCATACAAAACCGCGTTGGCCCCCTTGTCGCAGGACCCGCAGGGCTATTCCAGCCAATAGCCGACTTCATAAAATTGCTAACTAAAGAAGAAATCGACCCTCGAGATGCAAGGAAAACAATCTTCAAGTTTGCGCCGCTTGCAGCCTTCACAATAATGGTTTTCGCAATGTACTTCTTGCCTGTTGACGGATCCAGCGTGATTTCAGCAGGCGGCTTCAACGGCGACTTAATTGTCATATTGACGTTCTCCACAATAGCAAGCTTTTTGCTGTTCCTTTCAGGGTGGGCTTCCTCCAATCCCTACGGAACAATCAGTTCGGCAAGAGTCCTCACTCAGTTCTTGGGTTTCGACATACCGCTTTTCATAATCGCCTTAACCCCAGCCTTCATCGCGGGAAGCCTAAGCATATTCGCAATTGCAAGCTATCAAACCACAAAAGCTCTTCCATTCATCATCATGGCGCCATGGGCTTTCGTTCTCTTCCTAATCACTATTCAAGCAGAACTTGAAAAAGACCCCTTCGACGTTCCAGACGCAGAAAGCGAACTGGTCGGCGGAATAGAAACCGAATACACAGGGGCAAAACTGGCTTTCCTTCATTTGACGAGGGACGTGCAAATCGTTTTTGGTGCTGCACTTGTGGTTGAATTGTTCCTCGGCGGACCCTACGGACCCGTAATCGGGGGTTTGCCAGCGTTCTGGTACTCTTTGTGGTTCGTTCTTAAACTGTTGGCTGTCGTAATAGTTACCGAGTACATTACAACGCTATTTGCAAGGTTACGTATCGATCAGGTTTTGTCGGCTAACTGGAAAATAATCCTGCCTTTAGCAGTGGTGTCGCTGATGCTGACAGTAGCGATGATAACTTGGGTTTACCCGCTGGTGTGAAAATGACTGAAAAGAAAACTAAGAAACCACGCACAAATCCATTATCTCCAATGTGGAAAAGAACTGCTTCGTCCCTCTTCAAGAAGCCAGCAACAACCAAGTATCCTTTTGTGAAACCAAAGCTTCCCGACGACTTCCGAGGTAAACCAGACTACACAATCAGAACATGCAACATGATTGACCTCAGCGGAACCCAACGCCAATTCGAATTCGACGTCCAGAAACTGGTGAATACTCATTGCACCGTATGCGCTCGGGATTGCCCCGCAAACGCAATCGAAATCGTCGAAGTAGACGGCAAGCAGCGCCCTCAGTTTGATCTTAACAAATGCATTTTCTGCAATCAATGCGTTGAAAGTTGCCCTAGAAACGCCATAAAAGGTTCAACCGAATACGAATTAGCAACCACTGACAAAAAATCGTTGATTATAAAGCCCAACCCTAACGGAGATGCCAAACAATGATTCTTGAAATTCTTTCAATCGGCTTAATAATAAGCGCTTGTCTTGCCATATTTCTAGATGAAGTAGTTTATTCCGTCGCAGCATTTTCAGGCACCTTCCTGTTCATTGCCTTACTTTATTGGGTTAACGGGTCAACCTACGCGGCAATCTTCCAGTTCGCCGTCGGCGTTGGCACATTAGCCATACTGTTCCTATCAGGCGAAATGTTAAGCGACAAACCCGCCAAGAAAACGTCGCCTGAAAAACTCGCCGCGCTACTCGGCATCGGTGTAGTTTTGTCTTTGCCTCCGCTTTTCCTTTCAGTTTCAGCCTCCGGCGGGTCGTTCGGCGTATACAACGACAGCTTCGGGGATGCGCTGTGGAACCTAAACGGGCTCGATGTCGTCCTTCAAGCCCTTGTCATTTTAACGGTGGCGCTTGGAATCGCCATTATTCTGTATGAAAAACGCAAGAAAGGTGAATCATAATGGACTTCGTTATTCTCTCCATAGTAATCTTGGCAATCGGCGTCTACGGCTTACTGACTAACCGTCAGCTAATAAAAGTCTTCATATCTGTGGAATTTATCGCGATTGGCGCTACTCTTAACTTCGTTATGCTTACATCTGCTATGGGACAGGGGTTGGGACAGGCATTCCTGATTCTTGCATTCTCCACTGATACCGCCGTCAGCGCCGTGATTCTGGCGTTGCTTGTCATCGTGTCGAAGAAATACGGGACAAGCGACATTGGCAAAATCGTCAAGTCAATAGGAGAAAAAGGTGAAAGCGAGGCTGAGACACAATGACTTTCGACATAACCGAGTTTTCTGCATGGGCCGTTTGGGTACTTCCATTAATTGCATGCTGCTTCGTTCCTGTGATCGCTAAGAAAGGCGACAAAATCCGCAATTACTTCGTCATAGCCATTATGGCCATTGTTGCGGGCTTGGCGTTTTCGCTTGTGCCCGCCGTCTGGTTCGGAAACGGGACAGCGATAACACACACGATACCGTGGATCGCCTCAAATATCAGCGCAGGCGTGTACATTGATCCGCTCAGCGTCCTATTCGTTTGCCTCGTGGCTTTCTTCGGCTTAATCATCTCCATCTATTCATGGGGCTATATGAAAGGCGAAGAAGGCTTAACACGATATTACTTCCTCATAATGCTTTTCATCGGCTCGATGGCGGGCCTGGTTATCGCAGACAACCTGCTTCAAATGTTCATTTTCTGGGAAATGGTGGGGCTATGCTCGTACGCTTTGATCGCCTTCTGGTACAAGCGTCCCGAATCAGTTAATGCAGGTGTCAAAGTCTTCATCATGACCCGTATCGGCGACATTTCTCTTTTAGCAGCCATAGGTATCTTGTACGCGGGTCCAATCGTTAACGGTGCACCGCCTCTTTACACCTTCAGCTTCACGGGCATAATTACGGCTCTCACAAATGCGGCCAAAGTACAAACCCTCAATACAGGGCTTTTAGTCGTGGTGTTCTTCCTGGTTTTAGGCGGCGCAATCGCCAAATCAGCTCAGCTTCCTCTGTTCACGTGGCTTTACAGCGCAATGGAGGCTCCAACTTCAGTCAGCGCCCTATTACACGCCGCAACAATGGTTAAGGCAGGCATCTACCTCCTCGCAAGATTCATCCTAATAGCCACAGTTGCGACACCCCTCATCATCGCACTTCAACCCCTCTGGTTCCCAACTGTCGCGTGGATAGGAGTTTTGACAGCGCTCATCGGTGCCACACTCGCCATAACCACCACAGACATCAAAGGAGTCCTCGCCTACTCTACAGTCAGCCAAATCGGCTTTATGATGGCTGGTTTAGGCGCTGCAATCGCGGGAGCCTCGTCCATCGGTTGGTTCGCCAGCTTGTTCCACATGGTCAGCCACGCTTTCTTCGAAGGATTGGGCTTCCTCATTGCAGGGGGCATCATCCATGCGATCGGCACACGAGACATGCGGTTGATGGGCGGGCTAAGAAAGCTGATGCCGACATCCTTCGTCCTCATGGGTATAATGATTATAACTACAAGCGGGCTGCCGCCGTTTGCCTCGTTCTTCAGCAAAGGCTTAATCATCTCAAGCGTCACCAGCATCAGCACAGTCAGCCTTACAAACGCCAGCACCATACAGGCAATAATTCTCTATGCAACGGCAGTGATCACTTTTGCTTATTGCATACGGATGTTCAGCTTGGTTTTCATGGGTAAAGAATCTGATCATCTAAAGAATCAACATGTGCATGAAGCTCCCAAAGTCATGCTTGTGCCAGCTGCGATTCTCACAGGTTTATGCTGCATTTGGGGCTTGTCGATGCCCGCAGTCTTGAACTTTATGTCAAAATCAACATGGACAGCCGCATTAACAACCCGCGGCATTTCCCTTTTGGCATCATTTACTGATATAGAAACCCCGATCTTCCTTTCCCTTCTGGTTCCTGCAGCCTTTATGCTGTACTATAGCTATTACAAGGGCTTCATGGGCCTGCGAAACATCGGCGGCGGATCGAACCCGATCGCGACGATGCTCAACCACGCATACTTCTTTGACGACGTCTACTACGCGATTGCCAGAGGGCTCAAAGGATTATCGATTGGCTTAAAATTCATCGATGATTCAGCCATCAAGTTAACAGTTAGCATGGCGACGGGAATAGTTTCTGCCGCTCAAAGACTGAAAAAGGTACCTTCTACAACAATGCAAAACTACATTGCCGCAGGCATTGTCGGCTTCATCCTGATCGTGGTTCTGATAATATTAACCGTGGGGGTCTAAAAAAATGACACTTGCTCTTCTCGCAGTATTCGTAATTCCCGCTGTAAGCATACCTTTCGTCTACCTCGTTGGCAAAAAATCCGCAAAGTGGGCAGCAATCTTTGTTGCATTAATCGCTTTGGTTAACATACTTCTGGTTCTGTCCACTGTACCGACGATTCTTAACAGCCAGAACCATCGCTACGTCGAAACCTACACTTGGATAACAAGTCCGAACATTTCATTCTCGCTGTTCACAGACGGCATCAGCGCCTCCATAGCGATAGTCAGCCTCGCCCTCATGGCAGTTGCAGCCTTGTTCTCCATAAACTACATGGCGGGCAAAAAACACCTCCAAGTTTACTATGCGCTGCTAGCCATGCTCTCCGTCGGTTTAGTCGGCGTCTTCATAACATCAAACTTCATACTCTTCTACCTCTGCTGGGAACTAATGCTTGTCCCATCCTACTTCATAATAGGCGAATGGGGGTACAAAGACTCATACAAGCAAGCATTCAAATTCTTCATTTGGACGCACGCAGGCGCCGTCTTCGTCCTCCTAGGCTTAGGAGCGATTTACATTTTCTCGGGGACCTCGGACATATTTGCAGCTCAAGTCTGGCTGCTCCATAACGCGGCGGGTACAAGCCTTGTCGAATGGGCGCTTATCGCGTTAACCGCGGGTTTTGCTGTTAAGATGGCTGTGATCCCGGTTCATTTGTGGCTGCCTGATGCTCACTCTGAAGCTCCGGCACCGATGTCGGCGCTGCTTAGCGGAGTAATAATCAGCGCGGGAGCATACGCGATTTTGCGTCTCTCGATAGGGATGGTTTTCCCTGCTGTAACCTTATCTTTCGGAACAGACTTTTTGCATGCCCTCTCCATAGTAGGCATTCTCTCGGCGTTTCTGGGCTCGTTTGTAGCGTTGGTTTCAACCGACATAAAACGGCTTATCGCTTATTCAAGCATCTCCCACATGGGCTACATAATGTTCGGGCTATCCCTTTTCCCGACAAGCGTCATCGGCGGAACCGCAGTAATCCTCGTTTCCTCCATAGCGATCGTCGGAACTGTATTGCATATCATCAGTCACGCTTTAAGCAAGGGGCTTCTCTTCCTCAACGCAGGCGGGATCATGCATCAAACGGAGAAACGTGACATCAGAGAAATGGGCGGTTTAGCAGGCAAAATGCCTTTCACAGCCTTCTCCTCAGCCGTTGCAGCTTTAAGCATTGGGGGAGCACCGCCCTTCGCGTGCTTCATTAGCGAGTTCCTGATCTTCGTCGGCGCCTTCGACGTGATGCGGGTTGACTCATTCTACACCATACCCACAGCCCTCATGCTCGTAGCGACAGTGCTTTCGCTCGCGTACATGCTGAGGTTTGTTTCGATGATTTTCTTCGGGGAACCCAAAGGTGAAAGCGTCCAAGCCGAGGAAGCCGAGGCAGGTGAAGCCGCTAAATCCGGCGAGCATGAGCATAAAATCTTTGACGTCCCAAACTACATCAAAGTATCATTTGCGATTCTAGTGGTTTTGATAATCTTCGTTGGGATTTACCCGACTTTCTTTATCCATCTAATTCAAACGGTTAGCATGGGCGGAGGGGGAGCTTAAAATGGTTCAAGCAATAGACGTACTGTTACCGATATTGACCCTTATAATTGGGGCGCTTCTGACAATCCCGATTTTCAGAGTTATACGCAAAAGCAAAAACCCTCAGGCTTTGACGATAGCGTGGTTCACAGCTGTCTTCGCTGTTACAGGAGCAGCCGTAGCCAACCTTGCCATAAGCTACTACAGCATCCCCTCGCCGGGGATCCTTAACTTCGGATTAAACGGCAATACAAACTCATTCTCAAGCGCCTTCCTGATCGACGCCATCTCCATCTTCATGGCAGTAATCATCGTGGGACTTAGCGCCGTCGTCGTTCTCTACACCGTTTTTAGTGTAGGCAACAATGAGCGACCGTCCGAAAGGTACTTCGCCATCATGCTTATGACCACCGCAGGCATACTCGGCGCCGTCCTCGCAGGCGACCTGCTGACTCTCTTCATATTCTGGGAAGCAGCCACTGCAGGTGCAGCGTACCTGATGCTTTACAAGAAGAACGCTTTCAGCATCAACGCCACCCTAAAATACCTCATCATGACCATCATCGCCTCGGCATTCGTGATTTTAGGAATCTCAATCGTTTACGGCTTAACAGGAACCCTCAACTACATCGGCGTTGGAACAGCACTGCAGACCGTGGGCGCAAACAACCACCTGCTCATTATAGCCTTCATATTCATCGCTGCAGGATACGCCATAGAAGCCGCAATCGTACCCTTCCACTTCTGGCTGCCAGACGCATACACAGCAGCACCCGCTTCGTCCGCATCGTTCCTATCCGCGTTGGTTGACCAAGGCAGCTACTACATCCTCATACGGGTCCTGCTCTACATCCTGCTTCCGTCAACCATCAACTGGACCGTAATGCTGGCCGTCCTAGCCGCGGTAACCATGATAGTCGGCAATCTCTTCGCGTTGATCCAAACCGACGTAAAACGCTTAATAGCGTACATTTGTGTCGCCGACGTCGGCTACAACCTCGTTGCAATATCAAGCGTAACCGCCTTGGGCATAACAAGCAACCTCTACTTCTTCCTGATCGGCGGCATCACCACGGCTCTCGCATTCATGGCAATCGGCGTCATCAACAGCCACGGCTTCAAAAGCTTAAATGACATGTCAGGCCTAGGCACAAAAATGCCGTTTGCATGCTTAGCCCTCGTGATGGCCAGCTTGTCATTTGCCGGCGTCCCGCCCTTCGGAGGATTCTTCGCTAAATTCTTCGTCTTCACCGCCGCAATCCAAGGCAACTTGGTGTGGCTGGCAATAATTGGAGTAATCACAAGTGTACTGCAAGCCGCTTACCTGTTCCGCTTAATCTACGTATTCTACGGGAAGAAAGCAACAAACGAAAACTCCATAAGAGAATCCAAGCGCATACTGGTGCCCATATTCATCATGGCAGGCATACTCATAGTCTTAGGTATCTACCCGCAAATCGCCCTCAGCTTAATTCATCCTGTCGTCAACCAACTAAAAACGATAATACCGACCCTGAAAACATTCTAAAACCGCCCCACAGCCTCAAAAAAAAACATGCATCGAAAGACACGCCTTACTCTTCTTTTTTATCATCTGGAGATTTCGCTTTTTCTGTAGAATTCTTCAGATACAAACGAGGCGGATTGGAAAAAGCATGCTTCTTGCCTGTAGAAGCAAAGTGCAGGTGCTTTGACCGCCTATCGGTGCCCCGTCGAGTAAACAAAGACACTCAAGATAAAAGACAATCGAGCTCTTATTTTCTTATTTGCCCGCTGCCTAAAACAACGTATTTTGTCGAAGTCAGGTGCTGTACGCTCATGGGTCCTCTCGCGTGTAGCTTCTGTGTGCTGATGCCGATTTCCGCCCCTAACCCGAACTGGTTGCCGTCGGTGAACCGTGTTGAAGCGTTCCAATAGACGGCAGCTGAGTCGATTTCCCGTATGAAACGCATGGCTTTGTCGAAGTCTGCCGTGATGATAGAGTCCGAGTGGTGAGTTCCGTAATTGTTAATGTGAGCAATGGCTTCGCCAAGGTCTTTGACGACTTTTACGCCTATGATGAAGTCCAAGTATTCCGTGTACCAGTCCTGTTCAGTCGCCGCTTTGACGTTGGGGGCGATCCTGCGGGTTTCCTCGTCGCCCCTAACTTCCACACCTTTCTCTTTGAGCACTGAAATCACAGAGGGCAAGTACTGCTCGGCGATTTTGCTGTGAACCAAAAGTTTTTCGGCGGCGTTGCATGTTCCGGGTCTTTGGCATTTTGCGTTTATGACGATGGCTGTTGCTTTTTGTAGGTCAGCGTCTTCTTCAACATAAATGTGGCAGTTGCCGGTTCCCGTCTCGATTACTGGGATTCGTGAATTTTCAACTACTGTCTTGATTAAGTCTGCTCCCCCTCGTGGAATCAAAACGTCGATGTACTCACGCATCCGCATCAGCTTTTCAGCTAAAGTGCGGTCAGCCGACTCCACAACCTGAATAGCGTCGACAGGCACTTGGGTTCCCAGCAACGCTTCCCTTAGAACCTCGCCTAAAGTAACGTTTGAGTTTAGAGCGTCGGAGCCTCCTCGAAGGATGACAGCGTTTCCTGATTTAATGCAGATTCCAGCTGCATCCGAAGTCACGTCGGGCCGCGACTCGTAAATGATGCCGATGACGCCGAGTGGCACGCGAACCTGGCTGATTATCAAACCGTTTGGGCGTGTCCAAGTGTTTAGGATTGCACCGATTGGGTCAGGCAAAGCTGAAACTTCTCGAAGACCCTTAGCCATTGTTTGAATTTTACGTTGGTCAAGCGATAAACGATCAATCATAGCTGCTTTTAGCCCGCTGTGCATCGCGGCGTCGACATCAGCCAAGTTGGCTGCCAAAATCTTCTCTGTGTTCGCTTCCAAAGCATCTGCCATTCTGCAAAGCGCCGCATTCTTAGCTTCAGCCGTAAGCTTCGCCATCTCAACGGAGGCTACCTTGGCTTTTTTACACATTTCAACTATCATTTTTCTTCCCCGAGTAGATGGATATTTCTATGCTCCACGGCTTCTTTAGGTTTATCTGACCCCAGCTTCTTCAGCACCTCGGTTACCTGACATCCTTTAATCAGATTTAACTCGCCGCTGGAGAAGTTCGGGTTTCCCCTTGCAAACTCGATCTTGCACTCATCCATTATGCTGACGACGTCGCCGACGTTAAAGTGCCCCAACACGGAGGTTATGCCGACAGGTAGGAGGCTTGAGCCGTCTAGAATAGCTTTCTTCGCACCTGCGTTAACGCCTATTTCCCCTTTAACTGCGGCTCCGTAAGCTATCCAACGCTTCACAGCAGGCATAGGGCTCTGAGGTTTGAAGAAGGTGCCGATGTCTTTCCCAGCGAGAATATCCACGATGACGTTTTCTCGTCGGCTGTTAGCGATGACCACGGGGATGCCGCAGGAAGTGGCGATTTCAGCAGCTTTAATTTTGCTTTGAATGCCTCCTCTGCCTAACTTGCTTCTCCCGTTCAATGAACCCTTAAGCTCAGGCGTTACAGCTTCAACCGTTTTTATCAGTTGCGCCCCAGGCTCCTTGGGGTCAGCCGTAAATAAGCCATCAACGTCTGACAATATTATAATCATATCTGCGCCGATTGCGTTTGCCACCAAAACAGAGAGGATATCGTTGTCGCTGAAGTTCACCTTGTAACCTTCCTTCTGCCGAAGCTCAGCCACGGAAGTCACGTCGTTCTCGTTAATAATGGGGATAACACCGGTTTTCAGAAGCATGTTCAACACGTTACAGGTGTGTAAATAGGACACTCTGTTGGAAAGGTCCTCCGCGGTAAGAAGGATTTGCGCAGCCTTTAACCTATGCGCCTTGAATAGTTCGCGGTATTTGGCCATCAAAACGCTTTGACCTGTTGCAGCCGCAGCCTGCTGAAACACCACGTCATTGGGTTTTGCAGGGATGCCAAGTTCCGCAATGCCCGCCGCCACCGCCCCTGAAGTAACTAGAACAACCTTGTCGCCTTCCTTAGCGACCGCTGCAATTTGGCAGGTAAGTTTCTTCATTTCTTTGTCGTCAAGTTTTCCTTCACTGGTTGTTATTCCACTGGTTCCAACCTTGACAACTATCAATCTTGAAAGCATCACTAAGTCACTTTTTGAGTTAGAATTGAGATACGCTTGGGTTGCTTAAAAATGCAACCAAATTAGCGATGAAAATATCGTAATTCTTGCTTAAAATTTCTGATTTAATCATTCCATTGCACTAACATATCAGAAAAATATATAAGGAAATTGGTCATGGCTTTAGCACATGTTCATACCTTTACAAGCACTAGTAACATCTGTTGATTCACCCTCACCCATTGTATTTTGGCTTGCACCAATAGCAGGTGTCATCGCCGTACTCGCATCACTCTTGCTTATGCGTCATATAGGCAAAATGAGCGCGGGCGGTCTAAAAGCCCAAGAAGTAGGAAACGCAATTAGAGAAGGTGCCTACGCTTTCCTAAAAAGGCAATACCAAACCATTGCAGTTATCACAGTCATAGTGTTCGTTTTGTTGTGGGTTGCTTTGCCAAGTGGTCCATTTGGTTTAGGCACAGCTGTAGCCTTTCTGGTTGGTGCCGTTGCTTCTTTGGCTGCTGGCTACATTGCTATGGACAACGCCACCAAGGCTAATGTTCGTACTGTTGCAGCCGCAAAAGAAAGCGGCGCAGAAAAAGCCCTTAAAACCGCTTTTTACGGCGGTGCAACCATGGGTATGGCGGTTGTCGGTTTGTCACTTTTGGGTGTAAGTTTTCTATTCTTGCTTTATGGTGGTTACAACGCCATGTTCAACAGTGCATCTATGACTGTTACTCAAGCTGCAACTTTAGGGAGAGATGCCGCATCCGGAATCGTGGGTATGGGTTTTGGGGCTTCATTAATTGCCTTGTTTGCCCAGCTTGGTGGCGGAATTTACACTAAAGCCGCAGACGTTGGTGCCGACCTCGTCGGCAAAGTAGAAGCCGGCATACCTGAAGATGACCCACGCAACCCCGCTGTCATCGCTGATAACGTCGGCGATAATGTGGGTGATTCAGCCGGAAGAGGCGCAGATCTGTTTGAGTCGGCGACCGGCGAGAACATCGGTGGAATGGTTATCGGAGGTCTAATCAGTATAGCCACAGGAAACTTGGTGTTCTTGTTCTTCCCTCTTATCGCACGCGCCTTAGGAATCTTTGCAACACTGATCGGTATGCCCTTTGTGAAGCTAACGGAAGCAGAAGCAAAACACCCAATGAAAGCGCTTAGAAAGGGGCTTCTGGTTACAACTATCGTTTCAGGTATCCTGTTTTTGATTGCAACAGTTGCGCTTCTAGGCAATGGATCATTCTCTTTGACGTACCTGTACTTGTATTTCTGTTTGCTTTCCGGTTTAGGTGCCAGTGTAGCAATTGACTATATCACGGATTACTACACTGGAAGCGATCGAGCTCCAGTTGGACGAATAGCTAAAGCGAGTCAAACAGGCGCCGCAACAAACATAATCACAGGTTTCGCAGTAGGACTCGAAACAACAGCGCTGCCGATAGTCTCACTAGTCATAGCATTAATAGTATCCTATTACTTTGGCACTCAATTCGGTTTAGCCGCGCATATACCATCAATTGGCGGAGTCTCCGGCAGTTTCATAGGCGGAATCTACGGAACTACACTTGCCACGATGGGCATGCTCGCAGTAATGGGCATGGTCCTGGCACTAGATGGCTTCGGACCAATTGCTGACAACGCAGCAGGCATCGCTGAAATGTCAGGCGAAGGGGGTGCAGAGGAAACCATGGAGGCATTAGACGCAGTCGGCAACACCACAAAAGCCTTAACAAAAGGATTCGCACTTGGCTCGGCCCTACTTGCAGCGCAATTGCTATTCCAAACCTACGCTTCAGAAGTTGCTTCACGCACAGGTAAAGCCTTCGTTGTCGATATCTCAAACCCAGCTGTCCTCATAGCAGGATTCATTGGTGCAATGCTGCCCTTCTTCTTCTCCTCGCAAGCAATCAGCGCTGTAGGCAAAGCAGCCGGTGAGATGGTGGAAGAAGTCAGACGGCAATTCAGAGAAATCCCAGGCATCATGGAAGGAACAGGCAAACCAGAATACGGCAAAGCAGTAGACATCAGTACAAAAGCTGCATTAAAAGGCATGGTGCTTCCAGGACTAATCCTCGTGATCGTCCCAATAATCGTCGGTGTGTTGTTAGGACCTGAAGCTGTAGGCGCATTCGTAATCGGCGCAACACTGTCCGCTGTTCCACTGGCACTGTTCATGAACACAGGCGGAGGCGCATGGGACAATGCAAAGAAATTCATAGAAACCGGAAAATATGGCGGCAAAGGCTCACCAGCACACGCAGCAGCAGTAGTAGGCGACACAGTCGGCGACCCATTAAAGGACACCGCGGGGCCAAGTCTTCACGTACTCATAAAACTGCTGAGCACGCTGTCGATAGTCTTCATCCCGGTCTTCATAAACCTGCTACACCTCATCTAAACAATACATAGAAAACCGGGAATTTTTTTATTCCCGAACCATTTTTCATTTCTTAATTTGGCATTTAATATTATTTCTACCAAGTCAAAGGATTTGGTCACTTTGAGGAATTTTGCCTTTGTAGCCTTCTTTTTGTGCTTGCTCTGCTATCTCCACGCCTGCATCTGTAAGGTGGAAAAGCTTGTAGCGGTTGCGTCCATCCCTGGTTAGTTTGATCTCATCGCGGAAAAGCCCTGCTGTGGTCAAAAATTCACATAGTGTTAGGTCAACTGACAAAACTGGGGTTCCTAAACTTTCATCTAACAAAGAAAAATAATGGTCTTTATTATTTAAAGCAGCTAAAAGGCACCCTTTCAAGAGTTCCGTTTGACTTTGCACATACTTACATAAGTAATCCTCAAGATTTTGCACCAATACAATCACCTAAAAGTAATCATTAACACTCTCTAAATTAAAGGATTTAAGTTTTACCACATGAAACCTTTAATCTGTCCGCTTTAGACGTTCTGGGATATTTTTATTTCCCTGTGCCCCTTTAAGCCTAAGAAGAAGTGCATTACTGTTGAAGATTATCGAGAGAAACCTGCGTCAAGGCTTCATGAAAGTTGTTCCTGACTCGCCAGATGACCTTTGGCACCTCTACAACGTGATTTACAAAGGCGATGAAGTCTACGCTTACAGCTCAAGAGCCATAAAAACCGACACAGAAACTTCCCGACCCAAAAGCGCCGAACGCGTCTCCGCCTTCATGGGAGTCAAAGTAGAATCCGTCAGCTGGGACAAGTTCCTCGGCAGGCTGCGGGTTCACGGCTTAATCTGCCACGCACCCGACATCATCCCAACTGGCGCACATCACACCCTGAGCATTTCTTTAGATAAACCAGTGACTATTGTCAAAAGCGAATGGCCCAGCCACCTGCTTAACAGGCTTGAAAAAGCAAGCCAAACCGAGAGACCCATGCTCATAATCTCCATCGACGACGAAGGCTTCGCAATAGCTGAAACTAAGCAGTACGGATACGAAACCCGAGTTGAACAACGCATACGCCTTCCAGGCAAAAACGATGCAGACAAACGGGTTGAAGCCACAAAAGCCTACTTCCGACTGGCAGTTGACAGTCTCGCAAAACTGTGGAGCCAAAACCACAACCCAATCGTGGTCATCGGCGCCGGCTACGTGAAAACCGATTTCGTACGGTACCTAAACGAGGAAGCCCCAGAAATGGCAAAATCCGTCGCCGACGTGAAAAGCGTCAACAACGGCGGAACAGCAGGCATCGACGAAGCCTTGCGCAGCGGCGTCTTGCTGAAAGCAACTCATCAGCTTCGGTTCGTGAATGAGATGGAAACTATAGAGGAAGTTATGAAGCGGCTTGGGAAAGGCGAAGGCAACGTCACCTACGGGTTTGACTCAGTGGAGACCGCTGTTAAGTTGGGTGCGGTTGAGAAGATTGTGATTGCGGACACATCTATTCGCGACGCTGACGATCAGCAACGGCTGAAGCTGGAGGAACTCATGCGAGAAGCGGAGAGGCGCCGCGCAAACGTCACGGTAATCAGCACCGAGCATGAGGCGGGCGCGAAACTTTTATCGTTAGGGGGGATCGCTGCATTGCTTAGGTTCCCGCTGTACCGCGATAGCGCTTGATTTTCCATTTAAGTAGCTGTTGCCTGATTTCGGAAGAAAATTCTTTATATACCCTTTATATACCCCCTGTACCATTTAAATACTTAAGCGCGTGAAAAGTCATGAGCAAAAGAAAACCAATCATTAACATTCAAAACATCGTTGCTTCTGTTTCACTTAATCAGAAAATAGATTTACAGAAAATAGTTGAAAAATTTCCCCAAACGGAGTACAACCCAAGCGTTTTTCCAGGCTTAGTTTTCCGTCTGAAAAAACCGAAAACCGCCACTTTGATTTTCGGCACTGGCAAAATGGTTTGCACAGGCGCTAAATCTGAGAAAGAATCCCGCAGCGCCGTGGAAAAAGTAGTGAAGGAACTTCGCGGTGAAGGCATCCAGATCACTGAGAAACCCATCGTTAACATTCAGAACATCGTTGCCTCCGCAGAACTCGGCGGCGAAATTGACCTTGAAAGCCTAGTCTACAAACTAAGCCGCGTCATGTACGAACCAGAGCAGTTCCCAGGCGCCGTGTTCCGCATGGACGAACCCAAGGTTGTATTCCTGATATTCTCAGCAGGCAAACTGGTCTGCGTGGGAGCCAAAAAAGAAGAACAGGTTTACGAAGCAGTCGACAAAATTCAGGCGCTCCTCGAAGAAAAAGAACTCATCTACTACCCCGCTTAAACCTATTTTTTCATTCTTCGTCTGACAGCAGGGTTCAAATCAGCTAGTTTCTTAAGAGCCAACTCAAACGTTTCGTCAGACGCCAGCTCTTTTTTAACGAAGACACCTGTTCTGCCCGCTGTATCCCTTTTAATTAGAGTGTGAACCCTGTCCAGCACCGTCTCCGCTGAAACGCCTAGAACTTTGGCGGCGCCTTGTTCCCTGCCGATGACGCTACTTTCCACGTGGCCTCCCTTGGTAGGTTCAATAAGCATCAGCCTCTTGTCTACACCTGTAACTCGGGTGTCCGCTTTTAGCTGCTGAGAGTTTGCTTCGCCGCCGAAACGGTAAAACTCCCGTTCAACCGTTCGCATCTGCATCAATGGAAAAGAAACGGTGATTCGCTCGCTGACTTCAATATGTGCCTTCATGGCGTACGTGGGTGTGGCTTGAATGATGTATCTGGCGTTAACGTGTACTCCCGCGTTTTCCAAAGCTGTTTCCACCATGAAGCTGCTCTGTATTTCGCCGATGAAAATGTCCACGTCGCTGCCCTTCCTGACGTCGCCTCTGGCTATGCTTCCATGCGTAATCGATGGTAAATGGAACGCCTCCAATGCCGTCATTACCTTGATCGCTTCTCCTCTAAGTTCGCTAAGCAGCCTCCACCGTGAAGTCGTGTACGTTACTTCCTTGTATTCTGAGGGTTTAGTAGGCTTAACAGCCATGTTATCGTGCCTTTCTATTCTTTAACACTGCACTCTTTATTTACCTTAGCAATCAATCAACATTTGAGTAAGCTAAAGCTGATGAAAACCGTATGGCCGCCCCTCTTTGCAGTGCTTGCAAAACCCGAGAAGCCTTTTTTCACAGGCCGTATTCAGGGGAGACGCTGTGCAGAAAATGCTTCGCCGAATCCATTGAAGGCAAAGTGCGTGCAACCATCACACATTACCGCATGCTAAGCTTCAACGACCACTTAGCAGTAGCGGTTTCAGGCGGCAAAGACAGCTTAAGCCTACTGCACATCTTGGCGAAGATGAAGCGGCGCCGCCCCAAAACAATGCTCACCGCCGTGACAGTTGACGAAGGCATCGCGGGTTACCGAAATGAAGCTCTGGAGATCGCAGCTGAAAACTGCCTGCAACTTGAGATTCCGCATCACATCGTCTCCTTCAAGGGTCTCTACGGATTCACGCTTGACGAGATGATAGAGAAAACCCGCACGAAAGGCAACACAGAGTTGACTGCCTGCGCTTACTGTGGGGTTCTTCGGCGCAAAGCCATCAACATCGGCGCAAGACAGGTCGGCGCGAATAAGGTCGCGACGGCCCACACGCTTGACGACGAAGCGCAAACCGTGTTAATGAACATTTTACGCGGCGACATCGAGCGCCTCGCGAAGGAGAAACCCCTCACAAGCCAAGTGCATCCGCAACTGGTTCAGAAAATCAAGCCTTTCTGCGAAATCCCCGAAAACGAAAGCGCCCTGTACGCCTATGTGAAGAAAATCAAGTTCCAGGACACGCCCTGCCCGTACGCTTCTGAAGCCTTGCGCAACGACATGCGTTGGATGCTTAACCGCGTCGAAGCGAAGCATGCCGGAACCAAATTCACAGTTCTAAGAGCCATAGAGCGGCTGAGACCAGCGCTCGAAGAAACCGTCTCTAAAGAAGGTTTCAAAACCTGTGCTGAATGCGGTGAGCCCTCCGCCGGAGATTTGTGTATGGCTTGCGTGATGCTGCGGCAGATTCGTTAGATCGTTTGCTATGTGAATCCTTTTTCGCTTTTTAGTTTTCGAAGTAGAGTCGAAGCTTCGAAGGGGTTCTTTTCCGAAGCCACCTTCTGGGCCTTTGCTAGGTCAACGCGCGCGCCGCAGTAAGGGCAGATTTTGGTTTTCTGCGTTTTCGTGGTCAACATTAAACCTTGGCATTGTGTGCATTTTACGATTTGAGTTGCATTCATTTCTCCTCGGCTTCCGAAAGGCTTTACGTCAAATCTCCACTTTGCATCTCCCGCATAATATCCCTTTTTCTTTTTTTGGAGGCTTTTTAATTGGATAAGGTCACACTGGATAAGCTGGAAGCCTCACAGTGGAATATCAGACTTAACGACTTAGACCGTAAATTGGCAGCTATCAAGAAGGAAGGCGCTCAACATGGTTAACGCTAGGCAAGCCGTTAACAAACTTCCTTCTCTTTTAGTTCATAGCAAAACAACAAACCAAAGAGGCTTTAATGAATACTACCGGATAATGCGAAGTTTGCAAAGGTTGAAGCGGAAAAATCCTGAAGAATACAACAACTTAGTTAATCAATATGTTTTATCGGTTCAGAATATAGAAACAATGATAAATTCAAAGAATTTCTAAGAAACGTGTAATTTTATATTTGGGTGTTATAAGCCAATTTGAAAACCTACATTTTAGATGAATATGGCTCCTAAACACAAGTACAAAGGCAGCCCAGCCATGCGCGAATACTGGAGAAACCAGAAACGCGAAGAACAGAAAAAGAAGGATGAGAAGAAATGACTTTTAGACAGTTTGTAAACGAAACTTCAATCCCTAAAGTGCTATTTCATGTTTTCAGTTTTTCCGCTTTATCCGGTTCAACGTTCCTAACGATCCTTACCTTCTCCGCTATAGGTAGTTACGGCTATTTCTTCGCGTATGAACCCAACCCAACAATGCTAAGTTTTGAGTTTGGCCTCGCGGTTTATTCAGCGTTTTATCTGGGGTATCTTGGTTTTAAATTCTTTAAACCAATGGTGAAAAAATCGGCGCTAGAGGAAACCGCAAAATGAAACTCAAGAAAACTTTAACGCTTTTACTAATCAGCTTATTTTTTGCTTCTTTTTTCTTGGTGCTGATACCGTGTATTCCAAGCGTAAAAGCAGCAACAGGTCAGAATTGGCTTTTAGGTTGGACTTATCGGCAATCTCATGTTATTAATTCAGCTTCAGGAGCGGGAACAGGGTATCAAGTCAACATAACAGCCTATTATGGTTCAGGATCAAGTTATGGTAATACAGTTTATTTAAACAGCCATAGCCAAGCAAACTTTGGCGATATTAGGTTTACCGCTTCAGACGGTTCAACACTTCTAAATTATTGGCTTGAAAGCTACACAGCATCTAACGTAGCTGTTTTTTGGGTTCAACTCGATAGCGTGACAAACTTAGGCACTACGTCAGAAACGATTTATGTTTACTATGGGAACAGCACCGTTTCAACCACAAGTTCACCCACAAGCACTT
>Ga0326727_10008406_pt1 | contig 26217 bp, 22 predicted proteins | sample MB2enrmetagenome_FD_207643 | JGI IMG/M metagenome (GOLD analysis project Ga0326727, IMG submission 207643) | Lab enriched peat soil microbial communities from McLean, Ithaca, NY, United States - MB29MY | ecosystem: Environmental > Terrestrial > Soil > Wetlands > Peat | place: USA: New York...
GCCCGTGCTGGCCCGCCTCGCGATCGCGCGCCGCCTTCTGCGCCTGCTCGATCGCCTTGTCCAGCGCCGCCATCACCTGCGCACGATGGCCGAAGCCATCCATCGCGCCGCTCTTGATCAGTGATTCCAGCACGCGCTTGTTGAGCAGCCGCAGATCAACGCGCTCGCAGAAGTCGTGCAGTCCCTTGAATCGTCCATCGGCGCGAGCCTTCAGAATCGACTCGATGGCGTTTGCTCCGACGTTCTTCACCGCCGTCAGCCCGAAGCGAATCTTGTAGCCCTCCGGTGTAATGATGGGCGTAAAGTTTGCCGCCGACTCATGCACATCCGGGGCGAGCACCTCGATTCCCATCTCGCGCGATTCAGCGATGTACTTCACCACGTCCTCGGTCTTGCTGGTCACCGAGGTCAGCAGCGCCGCCATGAACTCAACCGGATAGTGCGTCTTCAGATAGGCGGTGCGATAGGCCACCAGCGCGTAGGCGGCCGAGTGCGACTTGTTGAAGCCGTATCCGGCAAACTGCGCCATCAGGTCGAAGAGCGTTCCGGCCTTATCGGCCGGGAACTTGCGCTCGATTGCGCCCTCCATGAAGCGCGCGCGCTGCTTGTCCATCTCCGAGGCGATCTTCTTGCCCATGGCGCGGCGCAGCAGGTCGGCCTCGCCCAGCGAGTAGCCGGCGATGACGTTCGCGATCTGCATCACCTGTTCCTGGTAGACGATGACGCCGAGCGTCTCCTTCAGCAGCTTCTCCAGATCGGGCAGCAGGTACTCGACCTTCTTGCGTCCCCACTTTCGCTCGATGAAGTCGTCGATCATGCCGCCCTGAATCGGGCCCGGACGATAGAGCGCGTTCAGTGCGGTAAGGTCCTCGACGGTCGTCGGCTGGTAGCGCCGCAGCACGTCGCGCATGCCGTCGGATTCAAACTGGAAGACGCCGGAGGTTTGCCCGTGATGAAAGACCTTCTCGTAGGTCTCGGCATCGTCGAGCGGAACCGTCTCCATGTTGACCTCCTCGCCGCGCGTCGCGCGAATCATCTTCAGGCAATCGTCGATGATCGTCAGCGTGGTGAGGCCGAGGAAGTCCATCTTCAGCAGGCCCATCTTCTCGACCGCCGTCATGTCGTAGGCGGTGACGATTTCCTCGTTCTTCGTCTTGTAGAGCGGCACCAGTTCGTCGAGCGGCCTGGGCGCGATCACAACGGCGCTGGCGTGAACGCCGGAGTTGCGCACCATCCCCTCCAGCTTCTTCGCCGTGTCCACCAGATTGCGCACCGCCGGATCGTTCTCGTAGACCTCCTGGAACTGCGGCGCATCCGCCATCGCCTTGTCGATCGTCATTCCCGGAGTGCCGGGAATCATCTTGGCGATGCGATCGACCTCGGCGTACGGCATATCGAGCACGCGGCCGGTATCCTTGATGGCAGCCTTCGCCGCCAGCGTGCCGAAGGTGATGATCTGCGCCACCTGCTCGCGGCCATATTTTTCCGTAACGTAATTGATCACCTCGCCGCGGCGGTTCATGCAGAAGTCAACGTCGATATCAGGCATGGAGACGCGCTCCGGATTGAGGAAGCGCTCGAAGAGCAATCCGTTCTGCAGCGGATCGACATCGGTGATGCCCATCGCGTAGCCGACCAGCGATCCGGCGGCCGAACCACGCCCTGGTCCCACCGGAACTCCCTTCTCGCGTGCATGCCGGATGAAGTCCCAGACGATCAGAAAGTAGCCGGGGAACTTCATCTGCTTGATCATTCCGATCTCGCGATTCAGCCGCTCCTCGTACTCTCCGAAGCTGTGGCGCAGCCGGCCCTGCTGCTGCAACCCGCGCAGGTACTCCATGCGCCGCGCCATGCCCTCGCGCGCGATGCGCTCAAAGTAGCTGTCGATCGTCTCGCCCTCGGGCACGTCGAAGCGCGGCCAGGGATTGTCAACCTTCGCCAGCTTCAGATTGCAGCGCTCGGCGATGGCCAGCGTCCGCTCCAGCACCGGCTCGTAGCCGAGAAAGACCTTGCCCATCTCCTCGGCGCTCTTGACGAAGAACTGGTTGGTCTGGAACTTCATCCGGTTCGGATCGGCGATCGACTTGCCGGTCTGGATGCAGATCATCGCATCCTGCGCCACGCTGTCGTCTTCGCAGATGTAGTGGCTGTCATTGGTGGCCACAAGCGGAATATCCAGCTCTTTTTCCAGCCGCAGAAGATCTTTCTGAATGCGCTTCTCTTCTTCCAGTCCCTGATCCTGAATTTCGAGGAAGAAATTGCCCCGTCCGAAGATGTCTTCCAGCGTCTTCGCCGCCTTGCGCGCGGCCTCGTACTTACCTTCCGTCAGCCGCTCGGCGACCTCGCCCTTCAGGCAGCCCGAGAGCGCGACGAGTCCTTCGGCGTGCTCGGCGAGATAGCTCTTGCTCACGCGCGGCTTGTAGTAGAAGCCGTGCAGCGATGCCTCCGAGCAGATTTTCGTCAGGTTCTTGTATCCCGTCTCGTTCTCGGCGAGCACGATCAGGTGGTTGTAGCTGTCTCCCTGTGGCTCGGCGCGATGATCCTCTTTCTTGCAGATGTAGAGCTCGCAGCCCAGAATCGGCTTGATGCCGGCCTCTTTCGCATCGTTGAAAAAGTGAACAGCGCCGAAGATATTGCCGTGATCGGTCATGGCCACGGCCTGCATATTCAGCTCTTTCACGCGCTTGCAGAGCACCTTGGTGTCGCAGGCGCCATCCAGCATCGAGTAATCGGTATGTAAATGAAGATGAACGAATTCGGTAGACATGGCCATGGCAGATTGTAACGCTCCGCAACGTGGAATACCGCGTTTGCGCAACTCACCCCGCGTAATTGTGTTCTAAATGGCGGATTCAGCGGAAGATTGAATTACGAAAGTCGTATAACCTTTCTGCTCCACGCTGAATCTAAGTAGCAGATGCCCAGGAAATCGGGCACCTTATTCGACGAGGATGAGAGGTGTATCGATGTTTGCCGATGTTTTCGACATACTCTTCGGATGTTGGCATGCCAGGTATAGCTTTCCGATCACGGCGAAGAAAGGAACGCGGAGCAGCAGTCCGGCGGCACGCATCACCGGTACCTATGTCGTCTGCCTGGACTGCGGAAAAGAGTTTCCGTACGACTGGGAGAAGATGAAGGTCATTACCGGCGAGCATGAGCCTGCCGACGCGGCCCTTGCCGCCGAACCGGCCGGCTACAAAGCCGCCTGAGGCCATCTTCCACGCCAGTTCCGCCGTGCCGGTTGAGCGGCCCCTCTGCCCGCGCTCTCCGGCTCTGCCCGGTTGCCCGATCTGCCCTGACGACACGCTCCAACGCATCCGGGAAAATTCCTATCCACCACAAAACTTCAACGCCGGCGCGGCTCCGCCAAGCACTGTGGGCTGTGGCGTAGCCCTTCCGCCGTAGCCTCTTCGCCGCGGCGTCCTCGCCCAATCCCAAGCAGAAAGGCTGCGGCCGCAACGCACAGCCATCCCGGCAGGTCTCCGACGCGCGTGTAGAGCGTCGGCAGCGGAGGCGCAATTTCCGCCCGCACCAGCAGCGCGCTTCCCGGCAACGGCCGGCTCTCGCGCTCGGCCAGCACGCGACCAAAGGGATCGCTCACCGAGAGCATTCCCTCGCGTGACGAGCAAACCACGGTGTAGCCATTCTCCACGCCACGCGTCAGCGTCATCCGCGAGGCCAGCCACCGATCGAGATCGAAGTCCCACGCCGGAACCAGCATCGCCGAGACCCTGCGCTCGCCGTAGGCGCGGCCGAGCGAGGCAAAATGCATGTCTTTGCAGATGGCCAGCCCGTACTGTCTGTCGCCGATGCTGCGCACGTCAAAGCCTGTGCCCGGAATGTTATCGCGCTCCGGCGGAGCCATGTGATGCTTCTGATAGGTGTCGTCCAGCCGGCCGTCGGGCGCGAAGAGCCACTCGATGTTCGTCTTCTTCCCCGCATCGACGATGCCCACCCCGGCGGCGATCCAGAGATGATGCTGCGCGGCCAGCGTGCTGAGATGCTGCTGCCACTCTGAGGCCGTCGCGGGCGTGATGCTCCCGATCTTCTCCGGCAGCACGATGACCTCAGCTCCCTGCGCGGCCAAATCAGCGATGTGCTGGTCATAGCTCCGCCAGATCGTTGCGATATAGGCCGGCGTGGCTTCGAGGCCGATACCATCATCGATGGAGGCCATACCGAAGACGACGGGAGTGCCGCTCACCGGCTGATGCAGGCGCAGCTCGCCGTATTCAAGAGCAAAAAGCAACAGCACGGCCGTCACCGCATACGCCCGCCAGAGCTTCGGAATCTTCGATCCATAAGCCGCGGCCAGCGCCAGCGCCGAGGGTAGCAGCGCGAGCAGGAAGAGGACTCCGCCGACCCCGAAGAGCGAGCTGAACTGCAGAACCGGCAGCAGATCCGCCTGCGAGTAGGCGAGGCTGCCCCAGTTCGTATCCGGCAGCAGATGCGCCTCCAGCGTATCGGCGGCGACCCAGAAGACCGGATAGGCAAAGACGGTCCACCATGCCTGGTAGCGCACCACGATGCGCCGCGTGGCTCCCACGATGAGAACCCAGAGCAGCGCCTGCAGGCAGAGCACCAGCAGCACCGCGCGCAGCGGCATTACCAGGCGGTAGTAGTGGAAGTTAGCGCTCAGCCCGATCATCGCCGCCAGCGCCGTCAGCCAATCGGTCTGACGAGCCGTCGAGCGATAGGCGAGCACCAGCAGCGGCATAGGCGCAAACCACACCAGCCACGCCACCGGCGTCAGGTTCACCACAAAGCGGAGCAGAATTCCGATGAGGACAGCAGCGTAGATGCGGCGCGCGATCATGGCAGAGAATTGTACGCCCGGATGCGAAATCCGGTTCCCCGCCGAGGATGGCTACCCTCCGTGATGCTTTCTCGCGTGCGCCCGCAGCTCGTCGACGATCTCCTGTGCGGCTTGCGTGGCGCGCTCGAACTCTCCCGGAGGGAAGCTGATCGCGCCGACGCGCGCGTGTCCGCCGCCGCCGTAGCGCTCGCAGATCTTCGCCAGGTTGATGATGTTCTCCGCCGTCGTCCACGGATTCGAGCCCACCGAGATCTTCACCCGGAAGCTGCTCTTGCTCAGCCCCACGCTGTAGACGCTCTCCGGATGCAGATAGTACGGGATGAATTTGTTGTAGCCCTCAAGGTCGTAGCCGGTGACGTCGAAGAAGATCGTCTGCTCCGTGCAATGGCTGTGCTTGCGAATGATCTCGATCGAGCGGCGATGCCGCTCCAGCAGCGGCGGAATGCACTCGGCGACGAAGGGCGTGGCGACGATCTCCTCCAGCGGACGATAGGCTAGCAGTTCGATCAGTCGCGGAATGAACGTCGGGTCCTGTGTGGCCTCGATCGCCATCGTCAACCGCATCGCCGGAGCCTCCATACCCACCGCGGCCTCGGCGCTCTCATACAGCGCGCCATCGACGATGTCGGCCCACTCGACCAGTTCCTCGACCTCGGCGGTTTTGAAGCCGAAGCGGCTCTGCGCCACCGTCGCCAGGAACTTGGTGCAGGACTTGAAGTCGGGATCGAAGAACTTCTTGTTGCTCTGCTGGCGCTCGAAGTGCTCGCGATCCTGCTCGCTGAGGAAGGCGCTCTCGTGATGATCGAACCACCAGGTCAGCTTGTCGGAGGCAAGGTATTTGAAATCGACAATGGTGTTCTCGTCGCCGTTGAAGTCATCGATATTGAAGAGCGCGCCGGCGCGATGCAGCAGTCCCTGAAATTGAAAGTCCGCGCCGCGGCGGATGCGCTCGCGATAAAAGCGCGTAAACAGCGAGGCCGAGCAGGCTCCGTCAAAACATTTGTCGTGATAAAAAACCTTGACGATCAATCGTTCCCCTTCCGAAGCCCTGCGCCTGTCGAGCGCAAAAGCCCATCCGCAACCTATTCAGGAAAGCTTTAAGAGATAAATGTTTCCGCCGAGGAAGTCAAGGAGAGCGTGAAGGCGCCGGCAGTTCGGCTCCGCTCTTCCTTGAAGGATTCTGGCCGCCTTGACGCAGTACCGTGTTTCTGCAATTATCGAAATATGACAGCCTCGCGGAGTAAACCAAATTCGGGCGATGTGACGCGCTACGCGAACAGGTTCTCCGCGATGGGAACTGAAGCCCGCTTGCGAATTATGCAGTTGCTGCTCTCGGCCCATCCGGAGGGCATGGTGGCCGGCGATGTGCAATCGGAGTTGGAGATTCCGAACTCGACGCTCTCCCATCATCTCGACAAACTGAAGAGCGAAGGACTGGTGACGGTGCGCCGCGAAGGGACCTTTCTGCGTTACACAGCGAATACCGAGGCGCTGCAGGAGTTGCTGCAGTTTCTGTACGCCGAGTGCTGTACCCGCAACAAGGCAATAAAGCCGCGGGATGTGGTTCAGATTTGTAAACAGGAGAGTGGGCGATGAGCGAAGCCAACATCAAGGACGTAGTACGGGAGAAGTACGGGCAGGCAGCGCTTCGGGTGACCACCGGCGGCAGTTGCTGCTGCGGCGCCAGCGCGGCGAATGGAAGCTGTGATCCGATTACCTCGAACCTGTATGACGTGCTGGAGGCTGGGCAGGTCCCCGCGGAGGCCCTGCTGGCATCGCTGGGCTGCGGGAACCCCACGGCGCTGGCCAAGCTCAGCGCGGGTGAGGTCGTGCTGGACCTCGGTTCGGGAGGCGGCATCGACGTGCTGCTCTCCGCCAAGCGGGTTGGCCCCACAGGAAAGGCCTACGGGCTCGACATGACCGACGAGATGCTCGCCCTGGCTGAGGAGAACAAGCGCCGCGCAGGCGCCGAGAATGTGGAATTTCTCAAGGGCGAGATCGAGCACATTCCCCTGCCGGACAACTCGGTCGATGTGATCGTCTCAAACTGTGTGATCAATCTCTCTGCCGACAAGGATCAGGTATTGCGCGAGGCCTTTCGCGTGCTCAAGCCCGGCGGACGCTTTGCCGTCTCCGACGTGGTGACCCGGGGCGAGATAGCACCGGAGATTCGACGCAACGTGCTGCTCTGGGTGGGTTGCGTGGCCGGAGCCCTCGCAGACGAGGAGTATCGCTCCAAGCTGGCTGCGGCAGGCTTCGAACAGATTGAGATTGAGCCGACACGGATATATAAAACCGAGGATGCGCGCGAGTTCCTCTCCACTGAGGGCGTCGACGTGGACGCGATTGCCCCGCAAGTGGATGGCAAGTTCATGAGCGCGTTTGTGCGTGCGGTGAAGCCCGCGAAGTAGAGCTTCTGCGCGCCCGAGTGCCGCCGTTAGAAGGCTGCCATAAGTGAGCGGTGAATATAAATCAGTGCAACTGATGGTGGGGGTTCGTCCAAAGATGAGGAATGCGAGAGATGAGTAAATCAAGTGTGGGCGGTTTGGGATTCATCGATCGATATCTGACAGGATGGATTTTCGCGGCGATGGTGGTCGGTGTCGTCTCCGGTTGGCTCATGCCCGGGATCGTTCCGTTCCTGAATCGTCTAAGCGTAGGCACGACTTCTATTCCGATCGCCACGGGACTCATCATCATGATGTACCCGCCATTCACAAAGGTGCGGTATGAAGAACTGCACCTGGTATTCCGGGACAAGTCCATTCTGCTGCTCTCTCTCCTTCAAAACTGGATCATCGGACCGGTCCTCATGTTTGTGCTGGCGGTCGCGTTCTTGCGTGGATATCCGGAATACATGGCTGGACTGATCATGATTGGCCTGGCGCGCTGCATCGCCATGGTCATAGTGTGGAACGAACTCGCAGAAGGCGACACGCAGTACGCCGCCGGACTCGTAGCTTTCAATTCACTCTTCCAGGTGTTCTTCTATTCGGTCTACGCTTGGATCTTCATCACTGTGTTACCGTCCCGGTTAGGACTCCACAGCACGATCGTAAATGTTTCCATTGCGCAAATTGCAGAAAGCGTTTTCATCTACCTTGGAATCCCCTTCCTTGCCGGACTCGCGACACGCTCCGTTTTACTTCGTGCAAAAGGCCGCCAGTGGTATGAGGGCAGTTTCCTGCCGAGAATCAGCCCTCTGACTTTGATCGCTTTGCTGTTCACAATTGTCGTGATGTTCTCCCTCAAAGGCGAGTACATCGTTCGGCTTCCCCTGGATGTTGTACGCATTGCGGTACCGCTGCTGATCTACTTCGTGATCATGTTCATGGTTTCCTTCTTCATGGGACGGAAACTCGGGGCCGGATATGCAAAAACAACTACGCTGGCGTTTACAGCGGCTTCGAACAATTTTGAACTAGCCATTGCAGTCGCGGTTTCCGTCTTCGGCATCAACTCTGGAGCGGCATTTGCGGCGGTCATTGGTCCGCTGGTGGAAGTCCCGGTAATGATCGGACTGGTAAACGTCGCATTCCTGTTCCAGCGCAAATACTTTGAACTGCGGGCCGATGGACTGCGAGTCGACGTCGCGGATTAAGATTCGGCCCGTCGCCATGCGGCTGATTCTCAAACTAAGGATGAGGACGATGAGCGATAAGCAGCGAGTGCTGATTCTCTGCACAGGCAACTCCGCCCGCAGCCAGATGGCAGAAGGGCTGTTGCGCCACGATGCCTACGGGCGCTTCCAGGTGGAGAGCGCCGGCACCAGGCCCAGCGCGCTGCGGCCCGAGGCGATTCAAGCCATGCGGGAGCTGGGAATCGATATCTCCGCCCATCGGGCGAAGTCAGTCGAGGAATTTGCTGGCCAGAGCTTCGATTGCGTTATCACCGTATGCGACAGCGCTCGCGAATCCTGCCCAGTCTTCTTTGGCTCCACCCGCCGGATTCACCGCAGCTTCGAAGACCCGGCGGCCGCGAGTGGCACGCATGAAGAGCGGTTGGCGGCCTTCCGTCGGGTTCGCGATCAGTTGCGGCGGTATCTGGCCGAATTTGCGCAGGAGTACTGAAGTCTGCCCCTATCGTTGCGGTCGACTGCCCGAAGTGCTATCGCCGCGCCATTTTTTTCTGGCACTCGGCACAGATGCCGTGCACCTGGAAGGTGTGGCGCGTGGTCATGTAACGGTGCTTCCGCCCGATCTCTTTCTCGATCCGCTCGATCTCCGGAGAGAAGAACTCCACCGAGCTGCCGCACTCGGTGCAGACCATGTGATGATGGCTGCGCCGGTTGTACTGGTGCTCGTAGCGGGTGATGCCGTCGTTGAAGGCCACCTCGCTGGCAAGGCCGCACTCGGCGAAGAGCTTCAGGGTGCGATAGACCGTGGTGAATCCGATGCGCGGATCGCTGCGCTTGACCAGGTGGTGAAGCTCTTCGGTGGAGAGATGATCGTGAGTTTCCAGGAAGGTGCGCAGGATGGTGTCGCGCTGGCCGGTGTGCTTCAATCCAACGCGCTTGAGATGGCGGTTAAAAATCTCCTCCGCCTCGCGAATTGACTCTAGCGAGAGCTCGGTCTGGTCGTCGACGCGTTTAGTCAGGGTGGCCATAAACCGGTCGATAAAGCATACCATTACCCCGGTTCAGGCTTTGATATTCTAAGCACGGACTGTGATTTTCAACCAGGAGGCAGAGGTGGCAGCCGACAAGTTTGAAGTGGGGCTGGTGCAGATGTCCTGCACGCCGGAGCCGGAGGAGAATCTGGAGCGGGCTCTGGTCAAGGTGCGCGAGGCGGCGCGGATGGGCGCCCAGGTGGTCTGCTTGCCCGAGCTCTTCCGCACCCAGTATTTTTGCCAGCGCGAGGATACCGCGCTCTTCGATCTTGCCGAGCCGATCCCCGGGCCGAGCACCGCACGGCTATGCCCGCTGGCACGCGAGCTGCGCGTCGCCATCGTCGCCTCGCTCTTCGAGCGCCGCGCGCCCGGGCTCTATCACAATACGGCGGTCGTCATCGGCAGCGACGGCGCAATCCGCGGACTCTACCGCAAGATGCACATCCCCGACGATCCGCTCTACTACGAAAAGTACTACTTCACCCCGGGCGACCTCGGCTTCCGCAGCTTCGAGCTGGAAGTGGGCTCGGTGGGAACGCTGGTCTGCTGGGATCAGTGGTATCCCGAGGGAGCGCGGCTGACGGCCTTGCAGGGCGCCAACGTGCTCTTCTATCCCACCGCCATCGGCTGGCATCCGGCAGAAAAAGAGGAGTGGGGAGCGGCGCAATACGACGCCTGGTTCACCATCCAGCGCGCTCACGCCATCGCCAACGGAGTCTTCGTCGGCGCGGTCAACCGGGTCGGCCACGAGAGCGGCAATATCCGCGGCAGCAAGGCAGCGGGAGCGGGACTCGAGTTCTGGGGCGGATCGTTCCTCGCCGATCCCTTCGGCCGCATCCTTGCCCGCGCCTCGCACGACAAGGAAGAGATTCTGCTCGGCACCATCGATGTGAAGCTGCAGGAGGAGATTCGCCGCAACTGGCCCTTCCTGCGCGATCGCCGCATCGACGCCTACGCGCCGCTCACCGAGAGGTTTGGCCGCTGATGCCGCGCCGCGAGTCAGCAACTCCGGCCCGTCTGGGCTATCGCATGCCCGCCGAGTGGGAGCCGCAGCGCGCCACCTGGCTGGCCTGGCCGCACAATCGCAGCGACTGGCCGGGAAAGTTCGCGCCGATTCCCTACGTCTATGCCGAGATCGTCCGTCACCTGGCGCGGGCGGCCGCGGTTGAGCTGATCGTCAACGATGAGGCCGCCGAAGCTCGCGCCAGCGCTGTGCTGACCGAGGCCAACGTCCTGCCCGGACTCAAGCGCCGCATTGCCTTCCATCATTGGCCGACCAACCGCGGATGGCTGCGCGACTCCGGCCCAATCTTCGTCAAAGACAGGAAGGGCAAGGTCGCCCTAACCAACTGGCGCTTCAACGCCTGGGCCAAGTATCGCAATTGGCAGCTCGATAACCAGCTCCCGGCGCGAATCGCAGCCCTGCGCGGCTGCCCCGCGTTCGAGGCCCGCACTGGCGCCGAGGGGTACGCGGCGATGGACGCAACCCAGGACGCAGCCATGGACGCGGGCGCACGGCAGATCGTGCTGGAGGGCGGATCGATCGACGTCAACGGCCGCGGCCTGTTGCTGAGCACCGAGGAGTGCCTGCTCAGCAGCGTCCAGCAGCGCAACCCCAGCATGACGCGCGAAGAGATCGAGTCCGCGCTCGGACGAATGCTCGGCGTCCGCAAGGTGCTCTGGCTGGAGCGCGGCATCGTCGGCGACGACACCCACGGACACGTCGATGACATCGCCCGCTTCGTCGGCCCGCACACGGTGCTGGCCGCCAGCGAACCCGATCCCGCCGACGAGAACCACCGCATCCTGAAAGAGAACCTGAAGCGGCTGAAGACGATGACCACCCTCGACGGCAAGCCGCTCGAGGTGACCCCGCTGCCGATGCCCGCGCCCGTCGTCTTCAAGGGCCAGCGCGTGCCCGCCAGCTATGCGAATTTCTACATCTCGAACCGCACCGTGCTGGTTCCCACCTTCGACGATCCCAATGACCTCGCCGCGCTGAACGTGATTCAGCGCGCGCTGCCGCGGCATCAGGTCATCCCGATCTACTGCGGCGACCTGATCTGGGGCCTCGGCGCGATTCACTGCATGACGCAGCAGGAGCCCCTCTGAGATGAGCGCAAGCGGCCGCGGCGACGAGCTCTGGATGGATGAGGTTCGGATGCAAGAAGTCCGGATGGAAGAGGCGCTGCGGCTGGCCCGTCTGGCTGAAGTTGCCGGAGAAGTTCCCGTCGGCGCCGTCGTCGTCTGCGAGGGAGTCATCGTCGGGCGCGGCTGGAACCAGGTGATCTCCACCTCCGATCCCACCGCCCACGCCGAGATGCAGGCCCTGCGCGAGGCCGCCCGCCAACTGGGCAACTACCGCCTCCCCGGCTGCCAGCTCTATGTTACGCTGGAGCCCTGCGCCATGTGCGCCGGAGCCATCGTCCACGCCCGCATCCAGCGGCTCGTCTTCGGTGCGCGCGACCCCAAGGCCGGCGCCGCAGGCAGCATCTTCGAGGTCATCAACCACCCCGCGCTCAATCACCGGCTCGAAGTTGTAGAAGGCGTCCTCGCCGGCCGCTGCCAGGAGATTTTGCAGTCATTTTTCCGCGAACGCCGCGGGGCAGACTGAGCCTTCAGACGCCTCCCGAACCCGTCAGCTTCCTTCGGCTCCCTCCGCCGCAGGCTCCGCGCCCTCGATCGAAGCCGCGCAAGAGAAAACAACGGCCACGCCCGAGGGTGTGGCCGAAGCTTCTCCAGGTCTCCGCCGGCTACACGATGTGTCCGCCGCCGATGTAGTACAGCAGAATTACAAAGAAGCACGCCGTCGTCTTGATGCAGGTGACGGCGAAGATGTCCTTGTAAGACTGGCGATGGGTCAGTCCGGTGACGGCCAGCAGTGTGATCACCGCGCCGTTGTGCGGCAGAGTGTCCATGCCGCCGGATGCCATTGCCGCCACGCGATGCAGCACCTGCATCGGGATATGCGCCGCATTTGCCGCTGCGATGAACTGGTCGGACATCGCAGCCAGCGCAATTCCCATGCCGCCCGAGGCCGAGCCGGTAATTCCGGCCAGCACGTTGACGCTGATCGCTTCCTTCACCAGCGGATTCGGAATCGCTTTCAGCGCGTTGGCTATGACGACGAAGCCCGGAAGCGCGGCGATCACCGAGCCAAAACCGTACTCAGAAGCGGTGTTGATCGTGGCCAGCAGCGCGCCGCCGATCGCCAATTTTGTACCTTCGGCAAATCCCTTGGCCACCGTCTTGAAAGCAAAGATGCAGACTGTGAGGATGCCCAGCACCAGGGCGACTTCCACCGCCCAGATTCCGACCATCGCCGCTGTCTTCTGCACCACCGGGTCCTTCATCCCTGCGCTCAGTTTCACCGTGATCGAATCGCCATACCACTGCGGGATCAGGATCTTGGTGAAGATCACGTTTGAGACGCCGACGATGACCAGGGGCAGGATCGAGATGATCGGGTTGGGAAGATGGCTCATATCGACCGGTGGCGGCTCATTCAGATGGCCGGTTCCATAACCTTCCCCGTTCCGCTTGGCCCTCCGCCGCTGCCAGTCGAGGTATGACATGCCAAGAATGAGGATGAAGATGGCGCCGAGCGAGCCTAGCACCGGAGCCGCATAGGCGTCCGTCTTGAAGAACGTCGTTGGAATGATGTTCTGGATCTGCGGCGTTCCCGGCAGCGAATCCATCGTAAATGTGAAAGAGCCCAGAGCGATGGTGCCCGGGATCAGTCGCTTCGGAATATCCAGTTCACGGAAGAGCTGAACCGCGAAAGGATAAACGGCAAAGACCACCACGAACAGCGATACGCCGCCGTAGGTCAGCAGCGCGCAGACGACTACGATCGAGAACATCGCGCCGCTGGCGCCGATGATCCTCACCACCGAATGCACGATGGACTTCGCAAAGCCAGAGAGCTCGATGACCTTGCCGAAGATGGCGCCCAGCAGGAAGGCCGGGAAATACAGCCGGACAAAGACCACCATCCGGTCCATGAACAGTCCGCTGTAGATCGGTAACACGGTTTTCGGATCGGTAAGCAACACCGCGCCCAGAGCGGCGATCGGCGCAAACAGAATCACGCTGAAGCCGCGGTAGGCGACGAACATCAGAAAGCAAAGCGCGAGAATACAAACTAGGAAGGTCAAGGTTCGTTTCTCCATTCAAAGTTTCGGAGCCGATCCGCCTGCAGCGGAAATCGTTCCGTGTGCGTGTGATGCGAAGTGAACCCTACAGGGAGGCGCCATCACCGGCACTTCCCCGCCTGCTAATCGTCTAACTGCCGAGGCACGAAGCCATCAGCGAATCCAGTCTTTCCAGAACTTTCCGGGTCGACTCCCGGGAGTAGCTCGCTAGCTTCTCACGAAATTGCGGAATATTAAAGAGAAACGATTCAATCCGTTCCTTGGTCAATTCCTCCCAGAAAGCCCCATACCCTGTACGTTCCAGCCAGAAGGCGTTGAATATCTGCTCAAACTGGTTTTTTACCGGCACGGCAAGATAGGGCTTTCCCAGATGCAGAGCCTCGGTGACCAGCGAAAAGCCGGCGTTGGCGATGATCGCCCGCGCCCTGACGAGGTCGTTGAAGAAGGTCTCAAAGCTCGGCCGCTTATACAGGATGTTGTCCTCGCGGCCTTCGCGGTTAAAGCCATAGGCGATGAACTGCATCCGCACCGAGCTCAGCAGCTTAATCAGGTGAGGCGCCGGCGAGGTTACGTAAACCAGCACCGGTCCGTCGTAAGTCGGCTCAGCTTCCTGAATCTCCTGGCGAAGGATGGGCGGCACCAGCTCCGAATTGCGCTTCCGGCCGGGCGCGTCGAAGAAGGAAGTCACCAGGTAGTGCGTAGCCCATGGAGTCATCAGCCGCGTTACCAGCTTGGCCGCGGTTGCATCGCGGCGGTAGTGGCGCGGCGTGGTCACCTTGAAGTGGGTAAGGATGTGCTGATTGTCGATCGAGATCACCGGCAGCTTGCGACGGCGGCCGGCGCGGCAGGTCAGCGGCTCAAAGTCCGTGATCACCAGGTCGATCGCTCGGGCGTCGATCACCCGCGTCAGTTCCTTGATCTCCTTCATCGCCTTGCGAGCGCGAAAGAGGCTGCGCGCCAGCGTCCGGTTGTAGCGCACCGCGTTGTTGACGTAGGTAAAGCGAAAGCCCTGAATCTCCAGCACCTCGCAGATATCGCTGAGGTTGGCAATGCCCCGGTCGAAAGAGGCTGCGACCACGTTGTGGCCCCTGCGCTGGAGCGAGAGAATGATTTCGCGCGAGCGGGTGGAGTGGCCCGCGCCTTCACCGTTTACTCCATACAAAATATTGGCCATTGCTGGGAGGCAGTATAACCAGCGTAGCCTCTTCCGACAAAGCTATTCTCATCGCGCCAGTCAAGATTCATGTGTGCTCGATTCCATTCCCTCCCGCGCCCACCTGATCGCGTTGCTTTTCTCCCCGCCCATCCCGCATAATCGGACGCGTATCCGGACGGCGTGTTGTGCTGAACCTCCCCAATTCGATCACCCTGAGCAGAATCGCCTGCATCCCGTTTTTTATCTGGGTGCTCTCGACTCGCATCTTCCCGCCCGGCCAACAGGAGCTGCTCGCCGTCGCCATCTTCATCCTCGCCTCGATCACCGACGGCCTGGATGGCTACCTTGCGCGCAAGCGCGGCCAGATCAGCAGCGTCGGAATCCTCCTCGATCCCATGGCCGACAAACTGCTCGTCACCTCCGGCCTCATCCTCCTCGTCCGATACACGCCTGCGCTCATGCATCCATGGATGGTGATGGTGGTTCTGGGACGGGAGTTCCTCATCACGGGACTGCGCTCGGTCGCCGCCCGCGAGGGCTTCGCCCTGATGGCGCGCGATGCCGGAAAGGTGAAGATGGTGGTTCAGATCGTCGCCATCGTCTCCGCCGTGCTCGCGCATCGCTGGTACCAGTGGGATATCTACGGCTTCATCATCGGCGTCGAGCTTGTGGCGCGCATGGCCATCTGGTTCATGCTGGCCGTTACCACCATCTCTGCCTTCGACTACATGTGGGCCTTCTGGGAGCATGTGGACCGCCCTAGGGCGGCTCATCGCACCGTGTCCGCGCCCTCGACCTGAATTCTCTGCCACAATCGTAGGATTGGGAAAAGTATAAAGATTCCCAGCGAAGCTGCCGATAAAAGGAGTGCCACAGCTCCGGCAGACGCATGATTTCGCTCAAGAAGTATCTCGATCAGAAACACGAGGCGCCAACGCAGAAAGCCGCCATCGCCCCTCTACCTGAGGCGATGAGCGCCTATCGCGCCGCCCTCAAGCAGATGGGCGAATGTAGCAGCGAGCTCTGCCCTGCTCCCGGAGAGCGTCTGAGGCGCGAGCTGGCGCGATGCTGCCAGTTCCTCCCCGCCGAGCCCACCGCGGACGCAATTCAGGCGGCGCAGAGCGAGGTGGAGGAGCAGCTACGGGACTTCAGCCGTGGCGCGTCCAGGCACTTCCAGCAGCAGACCGCCGAGCTGAAGGAGATGCTGGTGGCGATGGCGAAGTCGGCCGAGGCCGTTGGCGAGCGCGACCAGCGCTGCACACGCCAGATGCAGGAGCTTACCTCGCGCCTGCAGAGCGCCGCCAAGCTCGAAGACCTGACGCAGATTCGCGCCTTCATCGTCCGCAGCGCCGCCGAGATCAAGAGCTCGATCGACAAGATGGCGGCCGAGGGCAAGGCCGCCGTCGAAATGCTTCGCCGCGAGGTTTCCGCCTACCAGAGCAAGCTGGAAGAGGCCGAGCAGGCCGCCTCGCGCGACTCGCTCACCCAGCTCCACTGCCGCAGTTGGGTGGAGGGCCAGATCGAGCGCCGCATCGCCGCCGGAACCAGCTTCTGTGTCGCCCTTCTCGATCTCGACGGCTTCAAGCAGCTCAACGACGATTACGGCCACCTCTTCGGCGATGAGGTGCTGAAGCAGTTTTCCGCCGAGCTCAAATCCGCCTGCCGTTCCTCCGACCCGGTAGGCCGATGGGGCGGAGATGAGTTTCTCATCATCCTCGATTGCCGCCTCGAAGATGCCGCCGCACAGACCGACCGGCTATGCCAGTGGGTCTGCGGCAATTACACGATTCCATCGCCCGATGGACCGCGCAAGATCACGATCAATGCCTCCATCGGAGTCGCGGAATTCGTTCCCGGCGAGAGCATGCAGCAGTTGCTGGCGCGCGCAGATTCGGAGATGTATCGCGACAAACGCTCGCACAAGGATGCGCCCCTGCCCGAAGCGCCATCGATGCTTGCAGACCATCTGCGCACCGGCGCCGCCGCTCATTCCAGGTAAGGCGCTTTCGACTGGGCACAGCTCCATCCCCAGACGCCTCTGCGATTTATCCCTTCTTTCGAGCTCCTGTCCGTTGGCTCAGTTCCAAAACAACGAGAGCGGCCCGAAGGCCGCTCGATCGTTACAAAAATTGCTGGCGGAGAGGGAGGGATTCGAACCCCCGGTAGAGTTACCCCTACGTCTGATTTCGAGTCAGGTGCATTCAACCACTCTGCCACCTCTCCGCGGCGTGCAGAGCGAGCTGGTGCTCGCACTGCGAGTGTAACAAATCCGTTTACCTCTCGTCATCCACAGGGTTCCGCAGGCTACACCACAAAGTACTTCGCCGCAGGATGATGCGCCAGGATAAACGATGTGCTCTGCTCCGGCTCCAGCAGATAGGTTGAGGTCAGCCGCACGCCGATCGTCTCCTCCGGCCGCAGCAGCGCAAAGAGCTTCGTCTGATCTTCCATCCGCGGACACGCCGGATATCCGAAGCTGTAGCGCGAGCCGCGGTACTTCTGGTGGAAGAGGTCGCCGATGCGCGCCGCGTCATCCTGCGCGATCTGCAACTGCTGGCGCATGCGACGGTGCAGAAACTCCGCCAGCGCCTCGGCAGTTTCCACGGAGAGCCCGTGCAGGTACAGATATCGCGTGTACTCGCCGTGCTCGAAGAGCCGCTGCGTCTCGGCCGTCGCCCGCGCGCCGATGGTCACCACCGAGAGCGCGATCACGTCCGCGCGTCCGCTTGCGACGGGCAGGAAGTAATCCGAAATGCTCAGCCTGCGCCCGTCGGCTTGTCGCGGGAAGCTGAACCGAATCAGCTCCGGAAGCTTCGGCATCGCCGCTCCGGCCTCGACGGCCGCGCTTGAAAAGCTCGGCGAGCCGGCCTGGAAATCCTCCAGCGTCATCCCCGCCTCGGGCGCGTAGAGGATCAGGTCGTTGCCATCCGACTGGCAGGGGAAATATCCATAGACGGCCTTCGGCTCGAACCATCCGCTGGCGATGGCGTCCTTCTGCAGCTCGGCCAGAATCGGCTTGTACTTCGTCTCCACCAGCCGCGCGTAATCTTCCTGCGATGCCGTCTTCAACTGCCACTGGTTCTTGAAGAGCGCCGTCGGATTGATGTACTCGAAGAGCGTGCTCAGCTCGAAGTCCTCCGGACACTCTCGGCGCACGCCCCAGAACGGAGGCTGCGGAATCTGCGCCGCCGGGATCGGATCGCGCGGCGCCTGCGGTAGATCGGCCGCGGCTGCGGTGCTCGGACGCACCATCTCGCGCACCACCGAGCCCGTGGCAATCGTCGCCTCGCGCTCGCTGCCGCTCAGTTTCTCCATCGCGTGCAGGCCGGCAAAGGCGTCTTCGGCGTAGAAGACGGCCGACTTGTACTCGCGCCGCAGGTCGTCTTCCACGAATTTGCGCGTCAGCGCCGCGCCGCCGCAGATCACCGGAAACTTCAGCCCACGCAGTTGCAGATCCTGTATGACGTACTTCATCTCCAAGGTCGATTTCACCAGCAATCCGCTCAGTCCGATGGCGTCGGCCTTGTGCTCCAGCGCCGCGTGGATGATCGTCTCGGCCGGCTGCTTGATGCCTAGATTGACAACCTTGAATCCATTGTTCGTCAGGATGATGTCCACCAGGTTCTTGCCGATGTCGTGAACATCGCCCTTCACCGTGGCCAGCACCAGTGTTCCCTTCTGCGAGCCCTCGATCTTGTCCATCTTCGGCTCGAGATAAGCGACCGAGGCCTTCATCACTCCGGCCGAATCCAGCACCGAGGGCAATTGCATCTTGCGCGCGCCGAAGAGCTCGCCCACCGTCCGCATCGCGTCCAGCAGAATCGTGTTGATGATCTCCAGCGGCGAGTACTGCTGCATCGCCTCGTCGAGAAGCGCCTCCAGCGATTGCCGCTGCGCGCCCGCGCCCACGCCTTTTTCGCCGTTGATGATGCAGAACTTCAGCCTGTCTTCCACGCTGAGCGAGGCCGCGTGCTCCGCCGACGAGTCCTCCTGTTGTCCCTTTGCGCCGGCAAAGTGCGCGATGTAATTCTGCAACGGATCGCCCTTGCCCGTATCGGCGTAGATCAGCTTGCGCGCCAGCTCGGTCTCCACCTCGGGAATTTTGTACAGCGGATAGATCTTGCTGTAGTTGACGATCGCCATATCCAGCCCATGATCGACCGCCTCATGCATGAAGACCGAGTTCAGCACCCGCCGCGCATAGGCATTCAGGCCGAAAGATATATTCGATACGCCAAGTATCGTTTTGCACTCCGGCAGCGCCTGTTTAATCGCCTTCACCGCCTTCAGAGTCTCGAGGCCTGCCGTGCGATAGTCCTCCTGCCCGGTCGAGACCGGCAGCGTCAGCGCGTCGAAGATCAGCTCCTGCGGACGCATCCCATACTTATTCACCGCCAGCTCGAAGATGCGCTTTGCAATCGCCGTCTTCTTCTCCGCCCTCAGCGCCATTCCCTCTTCGTCGATGGTCAGCGCGATCACCGCCGCGCCGTAGCGCTTGGCCATCGGCAGCACGCTTGCGCTGCGCTTCTCGCCGTCTTCAAGATTGATCGAGTTGACAATCGCCTTACCCGGAACGCGCTTCAGCGCCTCTTCCAGCACCTCGGCCTCGGTGGTGTCGATCATGATCGGTGCCGGAACGCGCGTGGCAATCTTGTCCAGCACACCGCTCATGTACTTTTTCTCGTCCTCGCCAACCACGGCGCAGCACAGATCGAGCATGTGCGATCCATCGGCCACCAGCTTCTTCGCCAGCGTGAGGATGCCGTCGTAGTCGCCGGCGCGCACCATGTTCCGGAAGTGCTCGACGCGCGTCGTCGTGTTCATCTCTTCAGCGACGATCAGCGGCTTGGGGTCAAGATCGAGCGGAACGCTGCTGTAGGCGCTCGACGCCGCGGCCACGGCCTTCACCTCGCGCTTCGCCGGAATCGCATTTGCCACCGCCTCGACGACCGCTTTCAGATGCTCGGGCGTCGTTCCGCAGCAGCCGCCCACGATGCGCACGCCGTAGTCTTCGACAAAGTGCTTGTGATAGGCAGCCAGTTCTTCGGGCTTCAGCAGGTACACCGCGCGCCCACCCACATTCTGCGGCAGCCCCGCGTTGGGCAGCACCGAGACATGCTTCGTCGAGTTCAGCCCCAGGTAGCGGACAGCGTCATTCATCTCCAGCGGTCCGGTGGCGCAGTTCAAGCCGATGGCGTCTACGTCGAAGACCTCCAGCGCCGTCAGCGCTGCGCCAATTTCGGTTCCCAGCAGCATTGTGCCGGTCGATTCCAGCGTCACCTGCACCTGCACCGGAACCCTTCGCTTCGCAGCCTTCATCGCGTCGAAGCAGGCTGCCACGCCGCACTTGGCCTGCAGGATGTCCTGGCATGTCTCCACCAGCAGCACGTCGACACCGCCCTCCAGCAGCGCCTCGGCCTGCTCGACATACGCTGCCAGCATCGCATCCCAGCTGATGTGCCCCAGCGAGGGCAGCTTGGTCGTCGGACCGATCGAGCCCGCCACGAATCTTGGCCGCGACGGAGTCGAAAACTGCCCTGCCACCTCGCGAGCCACCTTGCATGCCGCCAGGTTCAGTTCTCGCACGCGATCTTCCAGCCCGTATTCGGCCAGCACGATGCGCGTCGAGCCGAAGGTATCCGTCTCCACCACGTCGCAGCCCGCGCCAAAGAAGGCGGCGTGAATCTCGGCAATTACGTCCGGACGCGAGAGCGTCAGCAGTTCGTTGCACCCCTCCTTGCCCCAGTAATCGTCGGCGGAGAGGCTGCGAAACTGAATGTTGGTGCCCATCGCGCCGTCATAGACGACGACGCGCTCTTCGACGGCTTTTAGAAATTCGCTCATCGGCGGCAGCGGCCTTTCAGAGGGCTGGAATCTCCCTTACAGAATAGCTGAAATGCTTTGCGATAAGACAACTATGGACCGCCCGCGGACGGTCCAGAAGTTTTTCCCGTGCCCAATATCGGCCCATTTTCGGCAGATTTGGGAAGCAGGAAGGTCACTCGACGGTGCCCCATATCTGCCTGCTTTTGGCAGGCGTGGGAAGCAGTTCACTACCGCGCCAGCGCCTGTGCCTTCTCCGGATCGCTGGCGTTGAATTTCGCGTTTTCGCCCTCGTGCGCCGGAACGATCGCCAACAACTGCTCCTTGCGATATACAAGGTTGGTGGCGTTGTAGGTCGCCAGTTCAAAGCCGTGTCCGTGCGTGATGGCGTCGGTCGGACACGCCTCCACGCAGTAGCCGCAGAAGATGCAGCGGTTGTAGTCAATGTTGTAGACCTTGGCGTAGCGCTCGGCGCTGGAGATGCGCTGGGCGGCCGTATTCTCCGCCGCCTCGATGTAAATGCAGTTGGAAGGACAGGCCGCCGCGCAGAGGAAGCAGGCGACGCACTTCTCCAGCCCGTTCTCATCGCGCTGCAGCACGTGCATGCCACGGAAGCGCTCCTGAAAGACCGCGCCCCGCAACGGCCCCTTGCCGTCGGGATAGTTCTCAACCGTGGTCGGCTGGAACATCTCCATGAAGGTAATGCTCATGCCCTTGGCGATCGCAGCAATGTTCTGTAAAAGTCGCATACGCCCCCACACACGCAACGCAACAGTATAAATGCATCAGGGTTTTACAGCCAATCGCTTAGGCTTACGCGAGCTGCCATCGCGGGTTGCCTTGGTGTTCTCCCTCTGCTTCCCCTTTCCGACGCCTCCGAAACCTCCCGCTACTTCACCGCCCTCGCGCCCTTGTGCTGCTCCACCGTGCTCCAAGTCTTATCCGCCGCGTGGCAGAGCTTCTCCAGAGGACACTCCATGCACTTCGGAGCCCGCGCTGCGCACAGCGCCCGGCCGTGCAGGATCACCTCGTGCGAGAAGTCGATCCAGCGCTCGCGCGGGATCTCCCGCATCAGTTCCTGCTCGATCTGCTTCGGATCGTCCGATTTCGTCAGCTCCAGCCGCCGCGCGATGCGGTGAACGTGCGTATCCACCACCACTCCCTCGGCCTTGCCGAACCACGAGCCCAGCACCACGTTGGCGGTCTTGCGAGCCACACCCGGCAGGCCGAGCAGCGCATCCATCTCGCCGGGAACCTTTCCGCCGAAGTCGGCGACGATCTTGCGCGCCGCGCCGACGATGCTCTTCGCCTTGTTGCGGAAGAAGCCCGTGCTGGCGATCATCGGCTCAACTGTCTCCGGCTCAACCCTGGCCAGCGACGCCGGCGTCGGAAAGCGCTTGAACAGCTCCGGCGTCACCATGTTCACCCGCACATCGGTGCACTGCGCGGAAAGGATGGTCGCCACCAGCAACTGCCAGGCGTTCTCATGATGCAGCGCGCAGCGAGCAGCAGGATACGTCGCCGCGAGGATCGCCAAAATCTCCTCGATCCGTGCCGGTGCCAGAGGATCGTATTTTGCCGCCTTGGCGCTCTTCTTTACTGGGGTCTTAACTTTCACCGTCGCCATATGCGCGGAATCTTAGCAGGTTTCAAAGTTTCAAGGTTTCAAGGTTTCAAGGTTTCAAAGTTGAGAGGCAAGTTCGCCGTCGCGCCGATTCTGACAGCCCGATCGGCGTGGGGCTCGGTCTTCGCTCTTGCTTTTGCCTTTTACCTTGAAACTCTGAAACTTTGAAACCTCGCCTTTTTGAAACTTTTTCCTCCGTTACAATATCCCGTTACCTATGAGCACACTTGATCCCGCCATCGCCGCCCAAGCCCTCGAACTTCCTGCCCTCCCGCTTACGCTGGAAGGCTCTGCCGTTCTGCATCAGATGTTCCGCTTCCGCTGGAGTCAATGGCGCGCTGCCTCCTACGCCGATCGCGCCCGCATCGGCACGGCCGCGCAATCGGCGCTGGCCGCGATGGAACCGGAGGGATCGGCGCTGTTTTCCATGTTCGGACACAAGGGCGAGCTGATGTTCGTCCACTTCCGTCCCGACTGGCCCGCGCTCAACCAGGCGCAGCTCGCTGTGCAGCAGCTCGAACTCTTCGATTACCTCGAGCCAACGATCTCCTACGTCTCCGTCGTCGAGCTCGGACTGTACGACTCCACCGTTAAGCTCTATCGCGATCTCGTCTCCCGCGGCATCGAGCAGCACTCCGCTGAGTGGAACGCCGCCGTCGAAGAGCTGATGGCGCGCCAGCGCGAGGCCATGCGTCCGCGCCTCTATCCCGAGATGCCCGAGGGCCGCTACATCAGCTTCTATCCGATGGATCGCAAGCGCGGCGAGTTGAAGAACTGGTACACGCTGCCCATCGACGAACGCCAGCGGCAGATGGAGCTGCACGGCAAGATCGGCCGCCGCTACGCCGGCAAGGTGCAGCAGATCATCTCCGGCTCCATCGGGCTGGACGACTGGGAGTGGGGCGTGACGCTCTTCGCCGACGATCCCGTGCTCTTCAAGAAGCTGATCTACGAGATGCGTTTCGACGAGGTCAGCGGTGTCTTCTCCAACTTCGGAGCCTTCTACACCGGACTGCGCTGCACGGCCGCCGAACTGCCCGAGCTGCTGGCAGGCAAAACTCCGCAGCCGCCGGAGAAGACGCGTCCCGTCGCCGGCCATCCCGGTCGCCCGCGATAGATCAGCAGATGGTGCCCCAGAACCTGCCCTGAGCTTGTCGAAGGGTTCGCGGAGCTAACCCGGGTTGACCGCTCGCCATTGCACTTCACTGGAGCTACACTGGAGGAACAGGGAAAACACTATGGCCGTGAGAGCAATCAAACTCGGACAGGTCTGGCGCGAGGAGAGCAGCGGGCAGAGCTTTCTTGTCACCAAGGTTTACAACGAAGTTTTCTCCCAGTACGCCATGCTGCGCCCGGCCGACATCACCGCACCCGACGTTGAGAGCCGCCGCATCAAGGTCGCCAAGACGCCGCAGGGAATGGTTCTGCCCGGCTTCGTCTTTACGCAGGAATCGAACCAGGAGTTTTAATGATCGCCAACGTTCTTCTGCTGCTGGCCGGATTCATCAAGTCCGTAATCTCTTCGCTCGGCTATCCCGGCATTGCAGTGCTGATGGGCATCGAGTCGGCGTGTGTGCCTTTGCCCTCTGAGGTCATCATGCCCTTCGCCGGCTTCCTGGTTTATTCGGGACGCTTCAGCACGCTGGCGTTGGTGGCCACGCTCGGAGCCATCGGCTGCAACCTCGGTTCGGTGCTCGCCTACGAGATTGGAGCCTACGGTGGACGCCCGCTCATCGAGCGCTGGGGACGCTACATCCTGATGAGCCGCCACGATCTCGACGCCAGCGAACGCTTCTTCCAGCGCTTTGGCAGCATCACGGTCTTCATCGGACGCCTGCTTCCCGTCGTGCGCACCTTCATCGCCCTGCCGGCGGGAATCGCCCGCATGCCGCGCGGCAAGTTCCATCTCTACACCTTCGTCGGAAGCTGGCCCTGGTGCTATGCGCTGGCCTACTGCGGCTACGCTCTCGGCGAGCGCTGGGACAGCGATCCGCGCCTGAAGCAGTGGCTGCACCGCTTCGACGCGCTGATCGTCGCCGTCCTGCTGATCGGAATCGTCTATTTCGTGCAGAGCCACTGGCGCAATCGCATGCGCACCATGCAGAGCGCAGAGGGCGTGGCCGAGTAGCTCAGCCCAGCGTCGCCGCGGCCAGCCCGCGATACCAGAGAATCGTGCGCCGCAATCCCTCGCGGAAGCTGACCTTCGGCTCGTAGCCGAGCGCCTCGCGAGCCAGCGAGATATCGGCCAGCGAGTGCGCGATGTCTCCGGTACGCGCCGGCGTATACTCCATCTTTCCGGTATATCCGGTCAGTTCGCGCAGGCACTCTACCGCGTGATTCAGCGTGATGCGCTCACCCGTGGCGACGTTGAAGACCTTGCCGCTCACCTTCTCCGCCGGAGCCGCCATCGCCAGCAGATTCGCCTCAACCACGTTGTCGATGAACGTGAAGTCGCGGCTCTGCGTGCCGTCACCGAAAATCACCGGCACGCGATCTTCCAGCATCGCCAGAGAAAACTTCGCCAGCACGCCCGAGTACTGCGACGAGGGGTCCTGGTGCGGTCCAAAGACGTTGAAGTAGCGGATCACCACCGTCTCCAGCCCGTAGACGCGGGTAAAGCTGCGCATGTAATGCTCGCCGGCCAACTTGCTCACCGCATAGGGAGAGATCGGATCGGGGATCATATCCTCGCGCTTGGGCAGCGTCGGCTGGTCGCCGTAGGCCGAAGACGATCCCGCGTAGACCACACGCCGCACTCCCGCATTCCGCGCGGCCATCAGCAGGTTCAGCGTGCCATCGACATTGGCCGAGTTCGTCGCCAGCGGATCTTCCACCGAGCGTGGAACGCTGGCCAGTGCTGCCTCGTGGAAGACGTACTCGATTCCCTTGCAGGCCTTCGCGCAGATCTCAGGGCTCTCAATCGAGCCCTCGATCATCTCAATTCCGTGGAGATCTTCCAGATTCGCTCGCTTACCGGTGACAAAGTTATCCACTCCGCGCACCTTTGCCCCCTGGGCCAGCAGCGCGCGAGCAATGTTCGAACCGATAAAGCCTGCAATTCCGGTAACCAGATAGCTCGACATCTTCAGATACATTCCTCTTTTAACCTTGAAACTTTGAACCTTTTAGCAGTGAACAATATTCGCCGCCGCAATCCCCTTGGTGGCGTTGCGGCTGTCGATGACGATCTTCGACTCGGCGACAATGCGCGGATAGTCGTAGCTGCTGTGGTCGGTGATGATCAGCACGGCATCGTACTCGCCCAGATTTTCGAGCGGTGCGCAGCTCAGGTTCAGGTCGTAGTGCCGTCCGCGGCCTACGGCCGGGAAGTACGGATCGTTGTAGCTCACCTCGGCTCCGGCCTGGCGCAGCAGCTCGATCACCGTCAGCGAGGGCGACTCGCGCAGATCGTCGATGTCGCGCTTGTAGGCCAGACCCAGCACCAGAATCTTCGAGCCGTTCAGGCACTTGCGATGCTCGTTCAGCGCCTGTGCCGTCTTCTCGATGACGTAGTACGGCATCTGGGTGTTAACCTCGCCGGCCAGCTCGATAAAACGCGTGCGGAAGTCGAACTGCTTCGCCTTCCATGAGAGGTAGAACGGATCGATCGGAATGCAGTGGCCGCCCAGTCCCGGACCGGGATAAAACGCCTGGTAGCCGAATGGCTTGGTCTTGGCCGCGTCGATCACCTCGAAGATGTCGATTCCCATCCGGTCGCAGAGCTGCTTCAGCTCATTGACCAGCGCGATATTTACGCAGCGATAGATGTTCTCCAGAAGCTTGGTCATCTCCGCCGTCGCCGGAGTCGAGACCCGGACCGTGCGGTTAAAGATCGTCCCATAGAGCGCCGAGGCCAGCGCCGCCGCCGCCCGCTCCAAGCCGCCAATCACCTTGGGAATGTCCCTGCGCGCCACCGTCTCATTGCCGGGGTCCTCGCGCTCCGGCGAGAACGCCACATGGAAGCCGCGCTCACCCTCCCGGCGAATCGCCTTCAGCCCGTGCCGGTTGCCGGCCTCCAGAATCGGCACCAGCA
>Ga0326727_10008407_pt1 | contig 26217 bp, 21 predicted proteins | sample MB2enrmetagenome_FD_207643 | JGI IMG/M metagenome (GOLD analysis project Ga0326727, IMG submission 207643) | Lab enriched peat soil microbial communities from McLean, Ithaca, NY, United States - MB29MY | ecosystem: Environmental > Terrestrial > Soil > Wetlands > Peat | place: USA: New York...
TGGGCGCATTGGCACGGTCCAAGGGCTTCCATCAAGTGGTCTCGAGCCCGCTCTCACGCAGTTCCTATCACGCCGAGCAAGCCTTCGATCAAGCCACCTAGCCCGAAAATGCAACCCACCGCCGGCGGCGAACATTCTGGCTTGCAATGACGCGCTTCTTCCTCAGCCGCCCGATCTTCGCGATCGTCTGCTCCGCGGTGATCATCATCCTGGGACTCGTCGCGATCCCGGGCCTGCCGATATCGCAATATCCGCAGATCACGCCGCCGGTTGTGACCGTAACGGCCACCTACATCGGCGCAAGCCCCGAGTCGGTCGAGAGCGCGGTGACGATCCCGCTCGAAAACGCGATCAACGGCGTCGAGGGCCTGCGGTACATCAGCTCAACCAGCAGCCAAGGCACCTCCACGGTCACCGCGACCTTCAACCTGGGGACGAATCTCGACATCGCCGCAACCGACGTGCAGAACGCCGTTCAGACGGCGATGGGGCAGCTTCCGGCCGCCGTCACGCAAACCGGCATCAGCGTCAACAAGAACAACGGCTCGTTCGTCATGGCGATCGCGTTCGAATCGGACACGAGCAAGTACGACAACCTCTTCTTGAGTAACTACGCCGAACTCAACGTCGTCAACGATCTCAAACGCGTGCCCGGCGTGTCGTCGGTCCTCATCTTCGGCCAGCGGCGCTATGCGATGCGCGTGTGGCTCAACCCGAAGACCCTGCAGGCGCAGGGCCTTGCCGCAAGCGACGTCGTCAACGCGCTCGAAGAGCAGAACGTCACCGTCGCGGCCGGCAGCGTGGGCGGCGCGCCGGAGGCCTCCAACCAGCCGTACACCTACGCGGTGAACGCCGTGGGCCGCCTGAGCGATCCGCAGCAATTCAAGAATATCATCCTGCGCACCGACCCGAACGGCGGCTTCACCAAGCTCGGCGACGTCGCGCGCGTCGAGCTGGGGGCCGAGGACTACAGCAGCTTCATCCGCTTCGACGGCAACGAAAACGTCGTCGGCCTGGGCGTCCAGCAACTCCCCTCCGCGAACGCGCTGGACGTCGCTAAAGGCGTACGAGCGAAGCTCGACCAGCTTTCGGAGTCGTTCCCGCCCGGCGTTCACTATAAAGTCGCGTTCGATACGACCCTCTTCGTACGGGAGTCGATCAAAGAAGTCGTCATCACGCTGCTCCTCTCGATCGCGCTCGTGGTGTTGGTCATCTACCTATTCCTGCAAAGCGGGCGCGCGACGATCATTCCCGCGGTGACGATTCCGATCTCACTGATCGGCACGTTCTTCGTGATGACGCTCTTCGGCTTTACGATCAACACGATCACGCTATTCGGGCTTACGCTCGCAGCCGGGCTCGTCGTCGACGACGCGATCGTCGTCATCGAAAATATCGCCCGCTACATGACCGAGCACAAAAAGGGCGGCGTCGAGGGCGCAAAACTCGCGATGGACGAGATCCAGAGCGCCGTCGTCGCGTCGTCGCTCGTGCTCTTCTCGGTCTTTACGCCGGTCGCGTTCTTCCCCGGAACGACGGGCCTGCTCTACAAGCAGTTCGCATTGACGATCGCGGCGTCGATCACGATCTCGCTCTTTGCGGCGCTCACGCTCGCGCCGGTGCTCTCGTCGATGTTTCTGCGCGACAAGCCCGAAGCAACGCGCGGCTTCTTCGGCTGGTTCAACCGGCAGTTTACGCGCTTCAAGAATTGGTACAGACGCACGCTGCCGTTCTTGCTCAGCCACAAATGGACGGTAGCCGCCTGCTTCGGCGGCGCGCTGCTCCTCACGTACGTGCTCTTCAAGGCGACGCCGACCGGCTTCATCCCGCAGGAAGATCAAGGCTACTTTCTGACGATCGTGCAGGCGCCCGAGGGCTCGTCGCTCGCGTTCGAACACTCGGTTTCCGTCAAGGCCGAAGACATCATTCGCGCCAATCCCTACGTAGCCGACGTCTTCGACATCGGCGGTTTCAGCTTCACCGGCGCTGCCCCCAACAAGGGCATCATGTTCATCCAGCTCAAGCCTTGGGACCAGCGCACGAGCTTTGACTCGTCCGTGATCGGGATTCTGTACGCAAGCCAGCATGCGGTCGTGCCGCAGTTCTCTTCGAACATCCCCGAAGCGGCCGTCATCGCCTTCCCGCCGCCGGCGATCTTCGGTTTGGACACCTTCGGGTTTTCGTTCGAATTGGAAGACCGCGGCAACGTCGGCCTGAGCGAACTGACGAAGATCGCCAACCGGTACATTGCCATCGGGAATGCGCCGCAGTCGATCCTCAGCCAAGTCAACACGCAATTCCGCAACAACTCGCCGCAGCTTCAAGTCGACGTCGACCGCAACAAGGTCAAGGCCGTAGGCGCGAGCCTGACCGACGTCTTCAACACGATGCAGATCGACCTCGGCTCGCTCTACGTCAACGACTTCAACTATCTGAACCGTTCGTACCGCGTGTACGTGCAGGCCGACACCCCGTATCGCGACCGCGTGAGCTCGCTGCAGAACATCTTCGTCCGCTCGGCGACGGGCGGCATGACGCCGGTGTCGGGGTTCGTCGATTCGAACCTCACCACGTCGGCGCCGAACATCACGCACTACAACCTCTTCCGCAACATCGAGATCAACGGCAGCGTGAAGCCGGGGTACGGATCGGGGCAGCGCATCACCGAGATGCAGAAGCTGGCGAAGCAGCTCAATCCCGCCGGCGTCGGCTACGAATGGTCGGGCCTCACGCTGGATGAGATCGCGGCCGGCAGCCAGACGATCATCATCTTCGCCCTCGGCCTGATCTTCGTCTACCTCGTGCTTTCGGCGCAATACGAGAGCTTCGTCGATCCGCTGATCGTCATTCTCGCGGTACCCGCGGCGCTGCTCGGCGCGCTGCTCTTCATGAACTTCCGTATCGAACTCGGCCAGGCGATTCAAAGCGGCATACCGTTGCCGCTCATCATCCTCTTCGCGCTGATCGGCGCCGACGGGTCGCTCTCGCAGGACGCCTATGCCCAGGTCGGTTACGTCATGCTCATCGGGCTCGCCAGCAAGAGCGCCATCTTGATCGTCGAGTTTGCGAATCAGCAGCTGCGCGCCGGAGCCGACGTCGTGACTGCGGCGTTACGGGCAGCTCAGACGCGCCTGCGCCCGATCCTGATGACCTCGATCGCATTCGTGATCGCGATGCTGCCGCTCGTCTACGCCTCGGGCGCCGGCAGCGCGGCGCGCCATTCGCTCGGCACGGTCGTGTTCGGCGGGATGCTGATCTCGACGTTCCTGAATCTCGCGATTACGCCCGTGCTGTACATCATCATCAAGACGCTCGAAGGCTACGGCCCGAAGGGTAAAAACGGGAAGCTGCGGGACGGGCTTGCGACCGTGTCCGAGGAATCGCCCGCGCCGTCGAACGCCTAGGCTGCATGGCCTACCAAACACGACATTTCCGACAGTTTTTACGAGGGTTTTAAACTTCTTAAGACCAAGTGTGAGGGTCAGCCGGAACCTGATACTTTTAATAGTCCGGAATCTCACGTTGGAGTCTTACCAATGATAAAGACCCTCTTCCGAACGGGCGTGGCGCTTGCCGTCGCGGCCTCGATCGGTCTCTCTTCGGCGCCTGCATGGGCAGACGGCAATGGCGATGCGATGGCCGGAGCCTTGGGCAGCGCAAACCTCGGCATCAAGAATGCCATGAACGCACAGACCGCACCGGCGAAACCGGCCCCCGTGACGCAAACGAGCGACGGGTCGAAGGTTGCGCAGGTTCCTCCCGTGCAGCAGAGCCCCATCGGTCAGCAGGTCGGCCTGCCGACCGGCTTCGGCTACACCGCCGACCTCTCGACCGCGTGGCCGATGGGCAACATCGGCAGCACCGGCCGTAACTGGACCTACGGCGGCACCGACCTCGTGGCCGGCTACGGGTTCAACCCGACGACCCGGTTCGTCGCCAGCACGTACCAGCTCCAGCACTACCCGGTCGGCTTCAACACCGGCCAAGTGCCGGTCTACCTCCGCGGCTTCGCCAACCCGATCGGTTGCGCGAGCCTCGACAACACGACGGGTCCGCAGGGCAACTGTACGCCGACGAACATCAACGTCGATACGAAGGACTCGATCAACCTCTTCATGCTCGAGAAGATGTTCTTCATCGGCCTTCCCGACGGCAAGAAGCTTCCGATCGTGATCTCGCCGACGTACGTCGCGCGCGTCTCCAAGATCGCGCAGTCGGCCGGCAACAAAGACATCGTTCCGTTCGCGATCAACCCGCCGGACGGCCCGACCTATTACAACACCAACACCCGTACCGCGCAGGTCTACTCGCTCGCGTTCACGGTGCCGTTCCTGAAGACGCCGAAGATGTTCGGCACGTTCACGGCGTCGCCGGGTTGGCTGGTCCACTTGGCCGGCGCGAACATCCAGAACCACGCGCAAATCTATCAGATCCTCTACCTCGAATACACGCCGACCAAGAACCTCACGTTCTTCTTCGAACCGCAGAGTTCGCGCGATTACCTCCCCACCGACCAGTACGCACAGCACTTGATCGCGTACTTCCTCGGCGGCTCGTATCGCGTCAGCAAGAACCAGTTCTTCCAAGTGACGCTCAACAGCGGCGGCCCGACGAACGAAGGCGCGTACGGCGTCCACTCGATCGTCTGCGACAACCTCACCCAGGTCGCGACCGGCAATTGCGCCACGAACATCGGCGGTTTGAAAGCCACGCAGATTCAATTCCAGTACGGCATCGGCACGCCGAACGTGATCCCGTTCTAAGGCGAAGGATTTGATAACCATGAAGTTTCAGAACATCAGCGCGTCGTTCGCGCTTGCCGCGGTGACCGCATTGGCGGCCTGCAGCAGCGGCTCGTCGACGCCCGCAGGGAATACCGTCCCCCCGCCGGTCCCCGCACCGGCATCGCGAATCGTCGGCGTGGGCGATAGCCTCACGGCCGGCTACCAGTCCGCCGGATGGCTCGGCGCCGCGCCGGGCTCGATCGCCAACCCGCTCTGCACCGCGGCTCCCGCCCCGGGCTGCGCGGCCGTCGGTCTCGGCGTTCCGCCGGGCCAGGAGAGCGGCTATTGGGCCCAGATTTGGATGCAAGCCAACGGCGGCACGGCCGCTCAATACGGCCAGCTCGTTACGCCGTACTCCAGCGTCCTGCCGCTGATCAGCGGACCGGGGCTGGGCAACCAGATCGTCAACGCCAACCCCGCGCTCACCGGCGGCGTGCCGTTCGGCACCCTCCCGACGCGCAGCGGCTGCGATTCGTTCAACCAGGCCGCGTACTCGCTGAACCTCGCGAACACCACGGTTCGCGCAAACCCCGGCGGCACCGTGCTCGACCTGGGCATCCCCGGCATCACGCTCCACGAAGCGATTGCGATGAACCAGCCGCTCTCGCCGACGTGCGTGCCGATCAGCTCCAACCCGCTCATCAGCGGCCTCCAGTCGCTGCTCAGCGAATCGGCCGGCTACTACCCCGTCCTCGGCGGCTTCCCGTCGAAGACGACGATGCTTCAAGCGGCCGTTCTCGATAAGCCGACGATCGCCACGGTGTGGCTCGGCGCGAACGACGTGCTGCACTATGCCTTCAGCGGCGGCACGTTCACCGCGGTCGACGGCATCGGCGGAAACACCGCGCAGGTCCAGCAAGACGTAACGACCATCGTCACGACCTTGCAAAAGGCCGGCGCGAACGTCGTCGTCGCGAACCTGCCCGACGTGCTCAAGTCGCCGTTCTTCATGAGCGTTGCTCCGGTGAGCCCCGCCTCGTGCACGGCACCGCCGGTTGCGCTTACCGCCAACCTCACGTGCGTGCTCGCCACCAACCCGGCGCTTGCGCCTTCGGCGGCGACGATCACGGCACAGGTTGCCTCGGCCTACGGGCTCGGCACCACCGGCTACGTCACGCTCGGCGGAGCGATCACGATCCTGCAGGCCATCGGCGCCGGTCAAACGCCGAACCTCGATCCGAACGGCGCGGGAAGCGGCCTCGGCCAAAACTACGTGACGCCGGCGCTCGCGACGCAGATTCAAGCGCTCAACGACACGCTCAACAGCGGCATCAACGCGGCGGCTACCGCCACGAAGGTTCCGCTCGTCGACGTACACACGATCTTCAACGATCTGGCCACCGGCTGTGCGAGCGGCTGCGCCAACGATCCGTTCGCGGGTCAGGCGCTCACGCTCAACCCCGGCAAGTGCTGCACGCTCGCGTTCGGCGGCGGACTCGTCAGCTTCGACGGTCTGCATCCCTCGAACACGGGCTACGCGCTGATCGCGGAAGCGTTCATCGCGGCGATCGACAGCGGGTACAGCCTGACGATTCCGAACGTCAACCTGCTCAACCAATACAGCGGTACCGGGACGATCCCGTTCCCGGACCCGTACGCCCAGCACTAACAGGATTCGGCTTCGCCGAATCCGTGGCGTTTGGCGCTTCGCGCCAAGCCGCGCAAAAGAAAAGGCCCGGGCTACTCGCCCGGGCCTTTTGCTTGAAGGATTCGGCCTAGCCGAAGCCCGCTATGCGTAGATGCCGCGGAGCTTGAGCGCCTTCACGACGCGATCGATCGCGAGCGCGTAAGCCGCGGTACGGAACGAAGCGTTACGCGCGTTCTTGATCGTGCGCAATTCGTCGAGGTTGGTGAGCAGCACGTCTTCGAGCTTCTCGTTGACCTCGGACTCCTTCCAGAAGTAGCCCATACGGTCTTGTGCCCACTCGAAGTACGAGACGGTCACGCCGCCGGCATTCGCCATGATGTCGGGGATCACGACGATGCCGTTTTGCTTGAAGATGCGATCGGCCTCGGGCGTCGTCGGCCCATTGGCGCCCTCGACGATCAGTTTGGCTTTGACCTTGCCGGCATTTTCTTCGGTGAAGACCTTCTCGAGCGCCGCAGGAACGAGCACGTCGCAGTCGCTGGTGAGCAGCTCGCCGTTGGTGATGCGATCGCCGCCCTTGAAGCCCTCGAGGTTGCGGTTCTTGTGGGAGTAATCGATTGCGCTCGGGATATCGATGCCGGCCGCGTTGTAGTAGGCGCCGGTGACGTCGGAGATGCCGACGACCTTGCAGCCGCGCTCGGCGAAGAGCTTGGCCGCGTAAAGACCGACGTTGCCGAAGCCTTGAATGACGACGCGAGCCTTCTCGGGCTCGATGCCCATGTGTTTCATCTCGTCGAGCGCGCAGATCGTCACGCCGCGCCCGGTCGCTTCCACGCGTCCGCGCGAGCCGCCGATCTCCAGCGGCTTGCCGGTAACGACGCCCGGGACGTTCTGGCGAACGTGCATCGAGTAGGTGTCCATGAACCAGGCCATGACTTGCGGCGTCGTGTTGACGTCGGGAGCCGGAACGTCCTTATCGGGCCCGACCACTTCGACCAGCTCCGCAGCGTACCGGCGGGTGATGCGTTCGATCTCGTTTTGCGAGAGCGTCGACGGGTCGCAGGTCACGCCGCCCTTACCGCCGCCGAACGGCAGATCGACCACCGCGCACTTCCACGTCATCCAGAAGGCGAGCGCCGTGACTTCATCGAGCGTCACGCCGGGATGGTAGCGGATGCCGCCCTTGGCCGGGCCGCGCGCAAAGTTGTACTGAACGCGATACCCGGTATACACCTCGAATTCGCCGCTGTCGCGCTGGAAGGGGATCGAAAAGATGATCTGACGCGACGGGTGCGTCAGGATCCGGCGCATACCGCTGTCGAGTTCGAGCAGGTCGGCGGCCTCGTTGAAATACGCGATACCGTCTCCAAAAACCGAGACTTCGCGCACTGCAGTGGTCATAGTAATGAAAATGCCTCCAAAATAAGGACTTTGCCCATAGGGCTACGGGGGACGCTCCCCATCTCCCTGGAGAAGAGCGCGCAAACGCTTGCCTTTATTGAAAAAGTCGCATTTGGTAAACCAACCAGCCCGGGTTACACGTTGAAGCGGAAGTTGACCACGTCGCCCTCTTGCATGACATAGTCCTTGCCTTCGCTGCGGAGCTTCCCGGCGGTGCGCATGGCGTCCATCGTCTTGTATTCGACGTAGTCGGCGTACGAAACGATCTCCGCGCGAATGAAGCCCCGCTCGATATCGCTGTGGATCTTGCCGGCGGCCTGCGGCGCCTTGGTGCCCTTCTCAATGGTCCAGGCGCGCACTTCTTTCTCGCCGGCCGTCAGGAACGTCATCAGCCCCAGCAGGTCGTAGGCGCGCAGGGCCAGCTCGTCGAGCCCGCTTCGCTCGATGCCCAGCTCGGCACAGAACTCGTGCGCTTCTTCTTCGGAGAGGCCGGCGAGCTCGGACTCGATCTTGCCGCAGAGCACGACCACGCCGGCCCCTTCGCGCGCCGCCACCTCGCGCACCGCGGCCACGAGGGGGCCGGGCTTGCCGATCTGGCCTTCGTCGATGTTGGCGACGTAGAGCATGGGCTTCGCCGTGAGGAGGAACGATTCGCGCGCGACTTCGGCTTCAGGCGAATCGGCGGGAAAACTGCGGGCAGGCTTCCCTTCTTCCAGGGCTGCGATGAGGTTCTTGGCCGCCTCCAGGCTGCCGCGCAGCTTCGGGTTGGCGCGCGCCTCGCGCTCGAGCTTTTCGCTGCGTTTCTGCATGGTCGCAAGGTCGGCGAGCGCAAGCTCGATCGAGATGATCTCGATGTCGCGCTGCGGTTCCGGGTCGCCCTCGACGTGCGTTACGTTGGAGTCTTCGAAGCAGCGCACGACCATCGCGACGGCGTCGGTCTCGCGAATGTGGCTGAGGAACGCATTTCCGAGCCCGGCACCGGAACTGGCGCCGCGTACCAGGCCGGCGATGTCCACAAAACGCACCGTGGCGGGAACGACGCGCTCGCCGCTCACCAGCTTCTGGAGGACGCTGAGACGTTCGTCGGGGACGGCGACCTCGCCGACGTTGGGTTCGATGGTGGCGAACGGGTAGTTCGCCGCAAGCGCCTGAGCCGAGCGGGTCAGGGCGTTAAAAATCGTCGATTTGCCGACGTTTGGCAAGCCGACTATACCGCACGAGAGAGCCATGGATGCGCCTGGAGTTCTTGCGGGCGGCACTACCACCCTTGCCACGGCAAGAAAATCCGCGTAGCGCGTCGGATACAGCGTCATGCGTCAGATGAAGGTCGACAAGCTGGGCATCGACCTGCTCACCCACGACCCGGTCGTGATCCTCAAGGATATGGATGGCTCGCATTATCTGCCCATCCTGATCGGGCCGTTCGAGGCGACCGCCATCGCGCTCGCCCTCGAAGGCGCGCCGGTTCCGCGTCCGCTCTCGCACGATTTGATGCGTAACATCCTCGAAACGCTCGAAGCAAGTCTCGAGCAAGTCGTCATCCACGACATCAAAGACTCGACGTTCTACGCCAAGCTCGTGCTGCGCACCAACGGCACGGTCGAAGAGATCGACGCGCGCCCGTCCGACGGTATCGCGCTCGCACTGCGCATGCAAGCGCCGATCTACGTGAGCGACAAGATCGTGCTCGAAGAGTCGACGCCCGACAAGAAGCCCGTCGACGAATCGGAGATGGCGAAGTTCAAGAAGTTCCTCGACGACCTCAAGCCGTCAGACTTCAACCGGTAAGCCGCCCCGCAGAGGCGGCGCAGCCGGTTTGGCGGGGCGGGCAACCAAAGATGTCAACATCTTTGTCGGATGCGACCCGCAAAACGCACGCCGTGTCTGGAATGCTCTGCAGGCATTCGGCGCGCGCCGAATCAGATCGATATCATCACGGAAATCGACGGCATCTCTTTTCACGAAGCCTGGGCATCGAGAGTTGAAGCAACGTACGAGGGAGTTCGCGTCCAGTACATCGGACGCGATGCTTTGATCAAGAACAAGCGCGCCGCCTCCCGCCCGCAAGACCTCGCGGATATCGCGTACCTCGAGTAATCGCTAGATGTCCCATTCCCACGCGTTCCACCACGGCGTCGACGTCGGATTCGGCTTGTAGTTCTTGAGGTCGGGATTGCGCACGACGATGCGCCGCGACTCGAAGATCGGCAGGTACGCGGCCGTATCCCACACGATGGCGTCGGCGCGTTTGTAGAGTGCCGCGCGCGCGGCCGGATCGTCGGTTTGCAGCGCCTGCGCTTCGAGGCGATCGTAGTCCGCATTGCAGTATTTGTAGAAATTCTGCCCCTTCGGGAACCACTGATCGCAGCCGAAATAGACGTGCGTATCGGGATCCCAGTTGAGCGCGGAGCCGTAGATCGCAAGATCGTAGGCGTAGGTGTCGATCGGCCCGGCGAAATCGAAGATCTGATTGTACGGATACGCCTTGATCTGCAGCGCAATGCCGATCGCTTTGAGGTAGGGCTGCATGAGCAGCGCGATCTCTTCGTATGTCGAACTCCCCGAGATCGTCGCGATCGTGAACTCGAGGCGCACCCCGTTTTTGGCGCGCACACCATCCGCGCCGCGTACCCAGCCGGCCGCATCGAGCAGCGCGTTCGCCGCTGCCGGATCGTAGACAAGGCGGCGCTTCTCATAGCCGACGGCGGTCGGCGCGATCGCGTCGCGGGGAATCTCGTCGACGCCGTGCGTCGCTCGCTGCAAGATCGCGCTGCGGTCGAGCGCGAGCGAGATCGCGCGGCGCACGACCGGATCCGAGAGCCCGGGTTTCCCTCCGTTGACGACGACCAGGCCCTGCTGGTTCCACGGTACCGTGTAGACCGCGACGCCGTCGAACGCGCTGTACTCGGGATAGAGCGCGGCAGGCGGGGTAATCCACAGATCGACTTGGTGCAGCCGCACCTGCGTCATGATCGTTTGGCTGCTCGGCACGAAACTCAGTTCGATGCGCTCGAGTTTCGGCCGTCCGCGAAAATAGCCGTCGAAGCGGCGCAGCACGATGCGGTCTCCGCGCTGCCACGACACGAACTCAAACGGCCCGGTGCCAACCGGGCGCTGCGTGAGCGAGCCGCGGTTGAAATCGCCCTCGCTCGCGAGGATGTGCGCGGGAAGGATCGGCTTGCCGCCTTCTTGCAGCGGCGCGAAGAACTGCGTAACGAAGGGCGGATAGCGCTCGCGAAGATGCACGATCGCCGTATACGGGTCGGGCGTGTCGATCGACGCGACGCGGTCGTACCCCTGACGGTAGATGGTCAGGTTATGCGGATCGACGACGGCCTTCCACGATGCCACGACGTCGGCGGAGGTGAAGCGCGCGCCGTCCTGCCAGCGCACGCCCCGGCGCAAATGATACGTGTACGTCTTGCCGTCGTTCGAAATGCCGCCGTTGGCGAGCGACGGCACCGCGGCGGCGAGATCGCCGGTGAGCCGGCCGCGGTCGTCGGCGACCACCAGATACGAATAGAGCAGCGAGGTGAGGTCGTAGCTGATGTCCATCTGCGACAGATAGGGGTTCAAGCGGTCGGGTTCGGTAAGCTCGACGGCGCGCAGCACGTGCGGGATCGTCCACGGACGGCGCTCGGACGGCGGCGTCTGAAGCGCTCGCGTGCAGCCGGCAACGCAGGCAAGCAACGCGGCGGCGGCAAGAAGGCGGCGCATCGGCCTAGGCTTCGAGGGGTCGCACCCCATACCTCGAATCACGGCGGCTGACCCACTTCCAGACCAAGAGAATACGGAGATCATGGAGACGACGGAACGCGCCGACATCGGCGTTTTTGGCGGTTCGGGATTCTATTCGCTGATCGAAAACGCACGCGAGGTATGGATCGAGACGCCATATGGAGCGCCCAGCGACCGCATCGCGCTCGGCGAGATCGCCGGCAAGCGCGTCGCGTTCTTGCCGCGGCACGGGAAGGATCATCGCTTTCCGCCGCAATCGATCAACTACCGCGCCAATCTCTACGCAATGAAGATGCTCGGCGTGAAGTTCATCATCGCGCCGAACGCCTGCGGCTCGCTCAGCCGCGACGTGAAGCCGGGCTCGATGGTCGTGTGCGACCAACTCGTCGATCGCACCAGCGGCCGCAAGGATACGTTCTTCGACGGTCCGGTGACGACGCACGTAAGCTTTGCCGACCCGTACTGCCCGACGCTGCGCCCGATCGCGATCGACGCGCTCAAGTCGCTCGGCATCGACACCCACGAGCGTGGAACGGTCGTCGTGATTCAAGGGCCGCGCTTCTCGACTCGCTCGGAGTCCAAGTGGTTCCAGAGCCAAGGATGGGAAGTCATCAACATGACGCAGTACCCCGAGGCGTATCTCGCACGCGAGCTCGAAATCTGCTTCGTGAACATTTCGCTCATTACCGACTACGACGTCGGCATCGACGGTATCGCGCCGGTCTCGCACCACGCGGTGATGGAAGTCTTCAAACAGAACAACGACCGCGTGAAGAACGCGATCGGCACGATCGTCAAGAACATCGACCTCTCGGCTGATTGCTCGTGCCACCACGCACTACAGGGAGCGCGCGGCTGACATGCGGCGCAACGCGAGGATCGACGTTTCTTCCTACGGGCGGGGGCTGGTCGAGCTCTTCCGGCATCCGTCGATCCTCGCGATGCCGTTACTCGCCGCCGTCGTCGACATGCTCTTCTCGTACTGGGGCGGCGCGGTAACCGACCCGCTCGGCGGCGCCGGTTCGGGGCTCATCGCGATGGTCGTGCAGATCGTGTACCTCTTCGCCTTCGGCGTGGCCGTCATCCAAGCGCGCGACATCCTGCGCGGCTACAAGGGCGGTTTCGATTCCGCCCGGCAAGAGGCGCGCACGAAGGCCGGCGGCATTCTACTGGCCGCCGTCGGTTTTCAATTCATCGTCTGGGTAGCCGCGTACGCGGGCTCGATCGTCGGAATTCCGCTCGTCGGCATCGCGCTGCAACTCGTCGCGTATTTCTTTTTGATCCTCACCATCCCGGCGGCGGCGATCGGCGGAGCGACCGGCGGCATGGCGCTCTCGGCGTCGATTCGCGCGGTGCGGGCAAACATTCCGGCATGCTTGCTGCTCGCCGTCGTCTTCAGCGCGATCTGGATCGGTATTCCGCTCGCTTTCCAAACCTTCGGCGCGGCGATGAGCCCATTTTCTTACGAGCTCGGCATTGCGATCGCACGCGCCGTCGCGCTCGCGTATCTCGCGTTTCCGTTCGCAGGCGTCTTCGACGACGTCGGGTTTAGGCTATGGTGAGGGCGCGGCCGGTGAGCGACATGCGTACGAGCTCGCTCACCATCGCCGGGCTGACGTTCGTGCGCGCGAGTCGCTGCGCATCGTCGAGCTTCGAGAGCAGCGCGATCGCCGTCGCGTCGTCGAGCGCCGGCAGGTTGCGAAGTTCGTCGGAATAATCGACGCAGACGAGCGGCGCGCGATCTCCGGCCGCGCCGAGCGCGACCCAGTCTCGCACCAGCGCCTTCACGACCTCCAAACCCTCATCGAGCGTCTCGCGCGTCGCCCAACCCTCTTCCGGCGAATTCCCGTCGACCACTTCGAAGAACCACTCCACGACGCTCGCGCGTAACGACTCTTCTTCATCGCCGAGCGCGGCGACCGCGCGCGTCACCGATCCGCCCGCGAGCGATGCGCCGAGTTGCGCTTGCTCTTCGTCGTAGCCTTGTCCGCGGAGAATCTCACGGACCTGCGCTTGCGCGAGCGGCGGGAAGCGCACTTCGATCAAACGCGAGCGGATCGTCACGAGCAAGCGCCCGGGAGCGGCGGTCGTAAGGATGAGGATCACGCCGCGCGGCGGCTCCTCGAAAAACTTGAGCAACGCGTTGGCCGCGTGGTGCGTCGAGAAGTCGATGTCGCCGAGCAGCAGCACGCGCAAACCGCCGCTGTAGGATTGCATCGAGAGCTGCCGCACCAGATCGCGCGCGGTGAGTTCTTCGCCTTCGTAGAAGCCCATGGCCGCGTCGGAGTCGCCGATCTTGAGCACGCCGATATGTTCTAAGAAATCGGGATGGCGGCTCGACTCGGAATCGCCGAAGAGCTTGCACGAAGCGCAGGTGCCGTCGTAGCCGAGCACGCCGTCCTTGTGCGCCTCGCAGAGCAGCGATTGCGCGAGCCGCCGCGCGAACGTCTTCTTACCGACGCCCGGCGGCCCCGTGAAGAGGTACGCGTGCGAGAGCGTTTCGCGATCCAGACGCCCGAAGTAGGTCTTCGGGCCCTCGGCACCGGCCACGTCGAAGCGCAGCTCGCTCATACGGCGCTCGAGAGCGCGGCCAGCGCGTCGGCCAGCACCGCGTCCTCATCGCGCGAAGCGTCGATCACGCGGTAACGAGGCGAGCTCTTGGCGAGTTCGAGAAAACCCGAGCGCACGCGCTCGTGGAAGGCTGCCTCTTCGGCCTCCATGCGGTCGAGCGAGGCGTTCCGCGTGGCGATGCGCGAGCGCGAGACCTCCACCGGTACGTCGAGGACGAGCGTTAGGCCCGGTAGGAGCCCGCCGGTCGCCACGTCGCATAGCGTTCGGAGGACCTCGATATCCATGCCCCGGCCATAGCCCTGGTAGGCGAGGGTCGAGTCGACAAAGCGGTCGCACAGAACGATTGCCCGGCGCCGCAGCGCCGGCCGGATCTTCTCCTCGACGTGCTGGGCCCGCGCCGCGTTGATGAGTAAAGCTTCGGTCAAAGGTGCGATCGCCAGAGCCGGTTCTAGGAAGATGCGGCGAATCGCATCTCCGGCCGGGGTGCCTCCAGGCTCCCTCGTAACGATGATTTCGCGGCCCGTAGAGCGTAAACGTGATTCGAGGCCGGCGAGCAGCGTGCTCTTCCCGGAACCCTCAATGCCTTCGACCGTGACAAACGACACGGGGCGAATGTTCGACGGAGCGGCTTTCTATGTCTTCACCGGGCTCACCATTCGGCGACGTAATCGAGTGGTTTCTCGGCCGCGCGGGCGACCGCCGGCAGTATAAGCGACGCCCCGGCGCGTTCCACGTTTGGTACCAGCCGAATCCCTCGGATGGAAGCACGGCCAAGCAAGGTGTGGGCCTCGAAGTCTCGCCGAACGGCGTAATGTTCATCCTGCCCGAGGCGGTCGCAAGCGAGGAGTTCAACCTGATCCTGCGCCTGCGCGAGCAGAACATCCCGGTGCGCGTGCGCAAAGTTCGCAGCGATCAAGTCTCGCACCAGGGTAAGCAGTGGAACCGCTACATGTGCGAGTTCAAAGGCGTTGCCGCGGATCACTGGGATGCGATCGTACGGTACGTCAACGACGAGCCCGAAAACGACCGCCGGATGATGCAGAATCAGCAGCCGAGCGAATCGGTCGACGACGCCTACCGGCTTCTGCCGATGGCGCTTCAGCAGAAGATCGTCCAGATGCTGGTCGCGCAGAAAAAGCTCGAGACGCCGAAAGAGGGTCAACCGCCGCTCCTCAAGCTCTTCTACGGCGGTCTCGTGAAGCGGCCGAACGGCAAGCCGGCGCACCGCTTCAACGTCCACAGCCGCATCAAGCGCAATGACGAGATGGTCGCCTACGACACGCGCTTCATGATCTCGGAAGACGGCGAGATTACGATTCTCTAACCCCTATTCGGGGATCTTGAATATCCGCACGCGGCGATTGGGTTCGAGACCGGTGCTCCGCGACTGCAAGCGGTACTTCTCCGCTAGCTGGTGTTGCATGCGCCGGATGTAGGACGTCTGCGGTGAAAGCTCGATGGCCGCATTGGTGAGCAGCACCTGATAGACGGCCTCCTCCGCTTCGCGAAGCGCGATCTCTTCGTTGTCGATCGACCCGAGGTTGAACACGTCGCGCAGGGCCGTTTGGATCTGCGTCGTCGTATTCGTCTTGATCGCATAGATCGGCACGTTGTCGGATGCGATCTGTTTGAGCTTCGGTTGCCCTTTGCGTTCCAGCGTCTTGAGCGTGAGAACGACGTCGGCGTCGTCCCAATTACGGGCGATCGACGCGTTCACGCGCAGGTTGTGGACGGCGCGCTCGATCTTGTTGCGTGAAACGCCGTACGGGAAGATCATGAGTGGTTTATCCGCAACTTCGTCGTGATGGTCGTGCTGGTCGTAGCTTTCGCTCATCACCGGCATCGACTCGGTGTCGGCCTCTTGGACGATCGCGACGTCGCCGCTTGCGGTCCTCTGGCGGATCTCGGGCTGCGGCTGGTAGCCGCGCAGCAGCGCGTCGACGACTTCCGCGACGTTCTTGTGAATCGCGAGACGATCGCGATCTTGAATCTCGACCAGCAAGTCGAATGTCGGCGGCGCCTTGCGCTCGAGGACGGTCTTGCGCGTGCCGCGGCGGCGCGCTTCCTCGTCGGAGAGCGTGACCGCGCTGATGCCGCCGACGAGGTCGGAGAGCGTCGGGTTCATCAGCAGGTTTTCGAGCGTCTGGCCGTGCGCGGTACCGATGAGCGTCACGCCGCGTTCGGCGATCGTGCGCGCGGCCTGCGCTTCCATCTCGGTGCCGATCTCGTCGATGACGATCACTTCGGGCATGTGGTTTTCCACCGCCTCGATCATCACCGCGTGCTGGAGCGCAGGGTCGGCGACCTGCATGCGGCGCGCGAGACCGATACCCGGATGCGGGATGTCGGAATCGCCCGCGATTTCGTTTGAGGTATCGACGATAACCACACGCTTGCGGTCTTCCGACAGAATGCGCGCGCATTCGCGCAGCATCGTCGTCTTCCCGACGCCCGGGCGCCCGAGCAAGCAGATCGACTTGCCGCTGCGCAGCACGTCGAGAAGGATGTCGATCGTGCCGTACACGGCACGGCCGACGCGGCACGTTAGGCCGACGATCTTTCCTTGGCGATTGCGAATCGCGCTGATGCGATGCAGCGTTTGCTCGATGCCCGCGCGATTATCCGCGCCGAAGGGCGAAATTCGCGAGCACACGTGGGCGATATCTTCGTTGGTTACCGGCGTTTCGGAGAGATAGCGAAAATCCGAAGCAAAACGAGCCTCGGGCGGACGCCCGAGATCGAGTACGACTTCGATGATCTCTTCGAGGTTGGAGAGCCGCACGAGCGACTGCCGGATGGGGAGCGGGAAGATATCGAGGAGTTGGGAGAGCTCCCAACTGGGCGAGACGGATTGAGCCTTGACCGCCAACGATGACCCTCACTTCCAAGCGAGTGTAACCGCTTCTTACCCATATCTGGTGGTCGGCCCTGCCTGCTCCCCCTAGGTAATGTGAAGGGCGCCCTCTCAGGCGCCTTGCACGACGCGGACGATCTTCAGTTCGTCGTCGTAGGGGCCCTGAATGCGGACGCCGGCCTTCTGCTCGAGCCGGATGTAGTCGATGAGCTCCTCGGTGATCTCTTCGCCCGGCGAAATGACGGGGATGCCGGGCGGGTAGGGCGAGAGCGTTTCGGCGCAAATGCGGCCTGCCGAGTCTTTGAACTGCACGAACTCCGTATCCGCCAGGAATGCGTCGCGCGGCAGCATGCGCATCGGCGGAATCTGCGGCAGCTTGTATGTGCCGCGCTTGAGCCGTTGCGCCAAGACGCCGGAGGGCGCGTATTTGTTCAGCGGGCGCTTATCGTTGGCAAGCTCTTCGAACGCATCGACGAAGCGTTCGGCGGCATCGCGCGACGTGCCGATCGTAAAGAGCGCAACCACGTTGAAGAGATCGGCCAGCTCGACCTGAATGTTGTAGCGGCCGCGCAGCAGCTCGGACGCTTCGTAGCCGGTGTAGCCGAGCCCGGTGACGCGCACCGTGACCTTGGTGGGATCGAGATCGAAGACGCCTTCGCGCCCTTGAATCTCTTCGCCGAAGCAGTAGATGCCGTCGATCTCGTTCAAACGGCGGCGCGCTTCCTGCGCGAGCGCGATCGTTTGCGAGAGCAGCGCCGAGCCCTCGGTGGCCATCTGCTTGCGCGCCACGTCGAGCGACGCGACCATCGGCAGATTCGGCGACGTCGACAGGAACATCTTGAGCACCGCCTTGAGACGGTCGAGCCGCACGCGGTCGCCGATCTGGTGCAGCATCGCGCATTGCGAAAACGCCGAGAGCATCTTATGCGTCGAATTGATGCTCAGATCGGCGCCGGCTTCGGTCGCCGACACCGGCAGCGCCGGATGAAACTTGAAGTGCGGGCCCCACGCCTCGTCGACGAGCAGCAACTTGCCCGCATCATGCACGATCCGCTCGATCGAGACCAGATCGGCCGCCACGCCGTAGTAGGTAGGCGAAACGATGTAGACCGCTTTGAGATCCGGGTGTTCTTCCAGCGTGCGTGCCACCGTTTCGGGCGTTACGCTGTTGTCCATATGCATCTCTTGATCGACCGCCGGCTGCATGTAGATCGGATGCGCGCCCGACATCACGAGTCCGCCCAGCATCGACTTATGCGAATTGCGGGGCACGGCGATCTTCTCGCCCGGATTCAGCGCCGTCATCATCATGCACTGGTTGCCGCTGGTCGACCCGTTGATCAAGAAGAACGTGTGGTCGGCTCCGTAAGCTTCGGCCGCCAGCTCCTGCGCCTCTTTGATCGATTCGGTCGGCTGGAGCAGGTCGTCGATTCCCGGCATCGGCGTGAGATCGATCGCCAAAATGTTGTCGCCCACGAACTCGCGGAAGGCGCGATCGGTGCCGATGCCCTGCATGTGCCCCGGCGTATGGAACGGTTGCACGCCCGAGTCGACATACTCGAGCAACGCCTGGAAATAGGGCGTTTTGTTTTGATCGAGGCTCACGCCATCACTTCGAAGCCGAGACGTTCGAGCATTGCGAAGTCATCTTCGTCTTGACGGCCGCCGGTCGTCAAGTAGTTCCCCAAAACAATTCCGCTCGCGCCGCTCCGCATGCCGAGGTCCTGAAGGCCTTGCAGCGTGATCTCGCGGCCGCCCGCAAAGCGCACCAACGCGCGCGGCAGCGCCAAACGCGCCATCGCGACAAAGCGCAGCGCCTCGACCGGCTCGACCAGCGAGCGGTCTTGGAACGGCGTTCCGGGCCGCGGATTAAGAAAGTTTATGGGAACCTCTTCCGGCTCGAGGGTCTGCAGCGTGCAGAGAAAGTCGATCCGGTCGGCGACGGTCTCGCCCATGCCGATGATGCCGCCGCAGCAGACCTGCAGGTCGTGTTTGCGCACGAGCTGCAGCGTATCCATGCGTTCGTCGAAGGTGTGAGTCGTGCAGACCGACGGAAAGTAACGGCGCGAGGTCTCAAGGTTGTGATTGACCTTGTCGACGCCGGCGGCTTTGAGCGCGAGCACCTGCTCCTCGCGCAGGATGCCGAGCGAGACGGCGACGGTGAGCGGAAGCTCGGCCTTGATGATGCGCACGGCCTCGCAGACGCGCTCGATCAACCGCGACGAGGGTCCTCGCACGGCGACCACGATGCAAAACTCGCTCGCTCCGCGGTCGTGCGCGTCGCGCGCGGCCGCGACGAAGCCGTCGACGCTCGAGAGCGGCTCGGCCTCGACGTCGGTTGCGAAGCGGGCGCTCTGCGAACAGAAGTGGCAGTCTTCCGAGCAGCCGCCCTTCTTTGCGTTGTAAAGCACCTCGACCGCGATGCCGTTACCGCAGTGGCGTTCGCGCACCGCGTCGGCGAGCGCCAGCAACTCGGGGACGCGTTCGCCCGGTAGCGCCGCCAGCGCTTCCAGCAAGTCGCGGTCCGCGGGCAGGCCGCGTTCCAGCACGCGCTCGCGTGCCCGTTCCAGCGTGTCAGACAAGATCTCTAGCCCCGTAGGAATGTGGTGAAGAGTTGTGCGCCGGCGCGCACCGATGCCGCCTCGTCCAGATCGTAGGGCAGCACGCCGAAGATGTGCGCCTTCCCTTCGAGCGTGCGCACGACGTCGTCGCGATAGTGCGCTTCGGTGGGTTCCCAACGCTCGACCAGCACCGCACCGGCGAGCGGGAGCCCGGCCGAGTTCAACTGATCGATCGTGAGTAGCGCGTGGTTGATGCAGCCGAGTTTGAGCCCGATCACGAGGACCGTGTCGAACTTCCCTCGCGCAACGATATGGCCCATATGCTCGCGCGCGTTGAGCGGCACCATCAGTCCGCCCGCGCCTTCCGCGACGACGCCGTGCTCCAAGTGCGCGATCGCGTCGACGAGTTCGCCGGCATAGGGTTCCGGCGAGCCCTGCGCGAGCGCCGCCGACCACGGATCGGCGGCCTTCTCGTAACGCGCGAGTTCGAGACCGCGCGCCCCCGAGAGTTTTGCCGCGCGCGCGGCATCGCCCGGAATGCCCGGCGCAAGCCCGGTCTGCACGACCTTGACGATCGTCGGCGCCAGACCGGCTTCCTTGAGCGCAAGCGCAAGCGCGGCGGTGACGCGCGTCTTGCCGACGTCGGTGTCGGTGCCGGTTACGAAGTAGCGATGCATGCGCGAAGACTCCCGATGAGCAAGTCGATGTGTTCGTTCCGATGGTCGGCCCGCAGCGAGAGCCGCAAGCGTGAGGTGCCCGGCGGAACCGTCGGCGGACGGATGGCCGGTGCATACACGCGTTTGCCGAGCAGTTCGCGCGCGACGCGTTCGGTCCGCCCTTCATCGCCCAGAATGACGGGTACGATCGGCGAGCGGTCCTCGATGACGGGCAAGCCGAGCGAGCGCAGCCCGAGGCGCGTTCGTTCGACGGCGTCGTACAGGCGTGCGCGTGCGTCGTCGCCCTGGCGAACCGCCACGAGCGCGACGCGCGCCGCCAACGCGAGTGCCGGCGGCGGCGCCGTATCGAAGATGAACGTGCGCGCCGTGTTGACGAGCAGGTCGACGATCGCCGCCGGGCCGGCGACGAATCCGCCGCTCCCGCCGAACGCCTTCGAGAGCGTACCCAGCACGACCACGCGCGGGTCGTCGAGGCCGTGCGCGAGGCCGGCGCCTTGCGGCCCGACGACGCCCAGCGCGTGCGCCTCGTCGACGAGCAGCACGTCGTCGTCGCCCAGCGCCGCGAGCATGGCCGGGAGACCGGCTGCATCCCCGTCCATCGAGAAGATCGACTCGGTCACCACCAGCGCGGGGCCGCTGCGTTGCTCGCGCGGCGGCAGCGCGCGATGCGGATAGACGACCCGGTCGGCGTGCGAGAGGCGAATGCCGTCGATGAGCGAGGCGTGATTGAGCGCATCGGAGTAGATCGTGCGCACGGTACGCGCGAGGGCCGGAATCGCGCCGAGCGCAGCGTGATAGCCGCTCGAGAACAACAGCACGCGCTCGCGGCCGAGCCACGCGGCCAACTCTTCTTCGAGCAGCGAATGCTCGCGATGACGGCCGCCGAGCAAGCGCGACCCTCCCGAGCCGACTCGATGCGCGTTGCGAAACGCCTGCACGACGCGGCGATCCGTTGCGAGCGCCAGGTAATCGTTCGAAGCGAAGTCGAGGACGTCGCCCTGCTGGTACCGCTCGACGGCGCGATATTGTCCCTTGGCGCGGATCGCAGCGAGCAGCTCGGCGGCGCGTTCGAGGTAGCTCATGCCAGCACGCGCTCGCAGGCATCGAAGAACGCGTGCAGTTCGCCGTCGCTCGAGGAAAGCGGCGGCACGAGCTGCAGCGTCGGGCCGATCGCCCGCGTGAACTGCCCGAGGTCGTAGAGCCGCGCTGCGACGTCGCGCGCGACGGCGGCATCGCGAAGGTCGATTCCCGCCATCGTCCCCGCGCTCCGAACCTGCGCGACGCCGGGGTGCGCCGCAAGCGCGGCGAGCCGCACGGCGATCGTGCGCGCGATGCCCCGTGCGCGCTCGAGCGTACCCTCGCGCTCGAAGAGTGCGAGCGATGCGAGCGCGGCCGCGCATGCGATCGGGTTTCCGGCATAGGAATGCCCGTGGAAGAATTGTTTGCGCTCGTCGATCTCGCCCAAGAACGCATCGTAGATGCGCGTCGTGGCAAGCGTCGCGGAGAGCGCGAGCGCACCGCCGGTGATGCCTTTTCCAAGACACAGCAGATCCGGGCGCACGTCGAGCTGTTCGACGGCGAACATCGTGCCGGTTCGGCCGAACCCGGTCGCAATCTCGTCGACGATCAGCAGCGTCGAGCGTTCCCGCAGCGGCGCGTAGGCTACCGGCGGCACGACCCGTATCCCGGCCGCCGCTTGGACGACCGGCTCGACGATGACTGCGGCAACGTCGGGTGCATGAAGGTCGGCATCGGGCAGCGGCCGCGTTTCAAAGGTGATCGCGCCAAAATGCGCCTTGAAGACGGCAATATCCGAAAGGCTCATCGCGGCGGCCGTGTCGCCGTGATAGGAATCGGCCAGACGCACGAAGCGGGTGCGCTGCGGCTCGCCGCGCTGACGCCAGTATTGCACCGCCATCTTCACGGCAGCCTCGACCGCGCTCGCCCCGTCGGATGCGAAAAAAGCGTAGTCGAGTCCGGTAATCCGGCACAACGACGCGGCAAGCGCTTCGGCGACCGGGTTCGAAGCGCCGAGCGTGGTCGCATGATCGAGGGTCGCCGCCTGCCGGGAGATCGCTTCCACGATCGCGGGATGCCCGTGGCCGTGGACGATCGTCCAAATCGAACTGGTTGCATCGTAGACGCGGCGCCCGCGCGCGTCGATGAGGTGATTGCGTTCGGCGCGGACGAAGGTCCGTTGCGAGGCATCGAAGGACTGCATCTGGGTGAACGGAAGCCAGAGGCGGGACATGCCAGTTACCATGGGTCTTTCGAGCTTCGCGTGGACGCGCCGGTAATCATCGTCGGGGGCGGGCCGGTCGGCCTCTCCCTTGCGCTGGGCCTCGGACGTTATGGAACGCGCTGCATCGTCCTGGAACGTTCCACCGAGCCGGTGGCCGAATCGCGCGCGGTCGTCATCTGGCCGCGCACGCAGGATATCCTGCGGGATTGGGGCGCCTATGCGGCACTGCGCGAGGCCGGCAGCTTCGTCACCACGATCAACGTCGCCAACGCGCTAACCGGAGCGAAGCTGATCGCCGTGGACTTCTCCGCGGTGAACGACGTCGTAGACACGCCCGGAGCGATCATCCTGCCGCAATACGAGACCGAGCGCATCCTGCGCTCGCTGGTATCGGCGCACCCTTTGTGCGAGTTACGCACCGGCGTGACGGTCGAGAGCTTGCGGCCCGATTCGCAATACGTCGACGTGTACGGAGCCGACGGCACGACGCTGCGCGCCGGCTACGTCGTCGGCTGCGACGGAGCTCACGGCATGGTGCGCCGCGCGCTGGGACTCACGCTCGAAGGCATTACCTACGACACGCGCGTGGTCCTCAGCGACGAGATTTTGGAAGCCGACGGGAACGATCCGTCGATGACGGCGCGCGTGCGCGTCGATCGCCCGGGTATGCGCGGCGCGATCCGTTTCGCGCCGAAGACCTGGCGCGTCATCGCCACCGTCGATCGCGATCTCGACGATGCAGCGGCGCTATCGGAGGAAGAGCACGCGCGGCGCCTGCGCGAGATCTTTGGGGACGACGTAGCGACGACCACGGTATGGAGCAGCATATTCAAGATCCACCGCCGTCACGCGCAGCGTTTTCTGCTCGGACGCGTGATGCTGGCCGGAGACGCCGCGCACCTCAACAGCCCCGCAGGGGGTCAGGGCATGAACGCGGGCATCCACGATGCCGCCAATCTTGCTTGGAAACTGGCCCTCGCGGCGGCCGGCGCGCACAACGGCGACGCTCTGCTCGACAGCTACGACATCGAGCGGCGCGAGATGCTGACCGACACGGTCGAGCGCATCACCGATCGCTTCACGCGTTTAGGTTTGGGCGTTCCGCCGCGCGCCCGCCAACTTGCGATCCGAGCGGCGTCGCGGGCGATTCGAGCGCGCGGAATGCAGCGCAAGGCGTGCCGCGCGCTCGGCATGCTCTCCGGCCGCTATACCAAATCGCCGATCATCGACGCACGCCACCCGCTCGCGGGGCGCCGTATCGACGACCTCACGCTGGCGGACGGAACGCGCATCAATCAGCAACGCAGGGGCGAGGCGATCCTCGTCGTCGCCGGCGAGTTCGCGCTCGACCTTCCGCACCTGCAGGTGCCGGTACCGCCCAAACGCTGGCACGTCAAACCGCCCGTCGTCATCATCGTACGCCCCGACGGCTGCGTGGCCGCGGTCGTGGAGAAACCCACGCGGGAACGCATCGCGAAGGCGTGGGAGACGGCCTTCTGCGGCGCGCTGAGGCTGGGCGGCTGACGACCGTTTGGATCACCGGCGACCAGTGCTCGCCGTTCAATAGCGCGCTCGCTGCAGTCGACCGCCGCGATGCGGTGGTCCTCATGATCGAATCGGTGGCGCGCGCGAAGCTGATTCGCTATCACAAGCGCAAGCTCGTGCTGATCTACGCGACGATGCGCGAATATGCCGCCCAGCTCGAGCGCGACGGCTGGGCGGTCGACTACCACCGTGAATCGCCGGACTTCGCGGCGGCCTTTTCCGCACACGTGGAACGATACCGCCCGCAGCGCGTCGTGATGATGCAGCAGTCCGAGTACGGCCCGGCCGAACGGTTTGCCGCTATGATCCGCAAGCGCGGCCTTGCGCTCGAGGTCACGCCGCATGCGAACTTCATCGCGACGCGCGCGGAGTTCGACGCGCTCTTCGCCGGCAAGAAGCGCTTAACGATGGAGACGTTCTACCGCGCGATGCGGCGCAAGACCGGCTTGCTCGTGGACGCTGCGGGCGAACCGGAAGGCGGATCCTGGAACTACGATGCGGAGAACCGCGAGCCGCCGCGCGCGGGCCTGCGTTTCACGCCGCCCCTCGTACCGGCGCTGCGGGACTCGACGCGCGAGGTCATCGCGATGGTCGAACGTCACTTCGGCGATCATCCCGGCGAGATCGGTCAATGGGACCTGCCCGTCACCCGCGACGACGCGCTCGCTGCGGCATGCGACTTCATCGCACACCGGCTCGACGGGTTCGGGCCGCACGAAGATGCGATGATCGCGGGCGAAGCCGTGTTGAATCACTCGCGGCTCTCCGCGGCGATCAACGTCGGGCTGCTGCACCCGCTCGAACTTGCGCGCATGGCCGAAGACGCCTACCGTCGCGGCGCCGCGCGCCTGCAATCGGCGGAGGGCTTCATCCGGCAGGTCATCGGCTGGCGCGAATTCATCTGGCAGATCTACTGGCGCTTCATGCCCGAGTACCGCGCGCGCAACGCGCTCGAGGCCACGCTGCCGCTCCCCGCGTTCTACACGACGGGCAACACGCGGATGCGTTGCATGAGCGACGTACTAGCCGCGGTGCATGCGACCGGCTGGACGCACCATATCCCGCGCCTGATGATCCTCGGGAACTTCGGGTTGATCGCCGGCATCGTCCCGCAAGAGCTGAACGATTGGTTCTGGGCGATGTTCGTTGACGGCTACGACTGGGTGATGGTCCCGAACGTCATCGGGATGACGCTGCACGCCGACGGCGGCGTCGTCGGGACGAAGCCCTATGCCGCGTCGGCACATTACATCGACAAGATGTCGAACTACTGCGGATCGTGTGCCTACGACAGAAAGGACGCGACGGGCGAGCGGGCCTGTCCGTTCAACACGTTCTACTGGGACTTCATCGGCCGCAACCGCGAGCGCTTCGCGAAGAACCAGCGCATGAGCATGATCCTGCGCTCCTGGGACAAGATGGACGCACGAAAACGCTCAGCAATCGCCGCGCGAGCGGAGGCAATCCGCACGAGGCTCGCGGGCGGCGACGACACGATCTAGGCCGTGACGCCGTACGAAGCGAGGAGGCGCCGTGCCGCCTCCCGAGCGTGCTTCGCAACACCGGCATCGCGACGCGTTCGCGCCGACGTCAGCGCGCCGTCAAAGAGCAGCATCAATTGTTCTGCGAGCTGTGCGTGCTCGTCGACGCGCGCATCTCTCGCCCGTCCGTCGAACCAGGCGAGAATCGCGCGCTTATGCCGTTGCGTGATCGGACCGGCGACTACCACGGTCTCGCCGTTTTCGCCGACCGCGTTGGTTAACGCGCAGCCGCGAAACTCGCGCGTGCGAAACCAGCGTTCGAGGGCATCGAACACCGCGAGAATCGAACCGGCGCGCTCGAACATGGACAGGCCGGCAAGGTCGCGGCGCTTGAGATAGGCCGCGACCAGGTCTTCCTTCGATTCGAAGTGGTAATACAGCGTGCGTCGCGTGACCCCGGCGCGTTCGGCCACGGCTTCGAGGCTCACCGCTGCGCAACCGCGCGCGTAGAACAGTTCGTCGGCAGCGCCAAGGATCGCGGCGCGGGCGGCGCCGGCTTCCCGGGGTCGGCCCGCGCCGCGCATCCTCAGCCGCCCGATTTGGCGAGGTCGCGTGCGAGCGAGCGCAGCTCCTCGCTCGTGTGGCCGCGGCCGGCGATGCCCCAGCCCCCTTCACCGGTTTCGCTCACGAGTACGGTGACGTAGGGACGAATGCTCGGCGGCGCACCCTCGGCCTCAATGAGTGCGTCAGTTACTTTTTCAACCATCTTTTTCTT
>Ga0326727_10008408_pt1 | contig 26213 bp, 19 predicted proteins | sample MB2enrmetagenome_FD_207643 | JGI IMG/M metagenome (GOLD analysis project Ga0326727, IMG submission 207643) | Lab enriched peat soil microbial communities from McLean, Ithaca, NY, United States - MB29MY | ecosystem: Environmental > Terrestrial > Soil > Wetlands > Peat | place: USA: New York...
GAATCTCGTTCACGCGCCGGACTGTTTTCGTGCGCCAATGGCGATCAATGTTCGCCGATAGCAGATGATTCAGCAGGTCGTAGCGGCCGGCCACGCGGCCGAACATCGCGCGCACCCAGCGAGCGGCCTCTTCTTCGGTACGTGCCCCTCGAGGTGTGGCGCCGCTGCTCACGCCGCCAGGGCCGCCTGGATGGCCGCGAGCACGTTGACCTCACTTACATCCGCGGTAATTCGTGTCGCGCCGATGCGTTCGGCCAGCACGAAGTGTGTTCGTCCGCCGACGGTTTTCTTATCGCTGCGCAGGCGGGCAGCAATACGCGACGGGTCGATGCCATCGAGAGGCGGAATGCTCTGGTAAGAATCGATGCAGGCCAGAATTGCCTGAGCGTCCGCGCTGGAAAGAACGCCTTCCAGGCGCGATAACTCGACAGAAGCTTTCATGCCCCAGCCGACTGCTTCGCCGTGCAGGAAGCGCTCATAAGCGGTCTCGGCCTCGAGTGCATGACCGAACGTGTGGCCAAAGTTGAGAATGCGCCGTAATCCGCCTTCTTTTTCGTCCGCGGAGACCACTTCGGCTTTAATCCGCACCGAATCGGAGATAATGCGCTCCAGAATCGCGCCGTCGCGGGCGAGCACGCGCTCTCGCTGGTCGCACATGGTCACGAATAGATCCGCGTCGGTGATGACGCCGCACTTGACGATCTCGAACAGACCGGCGCGATACTCGCGATCGGGAAGGCTGGCGAGCGCCAGCGGGTCGATGAGTACGACCAGCGGCTGGTGAAAGCTGCCGATCAGGTTCTTTCCGCTGCACAGGTTCACGCCGGTCTTCCCGCCCACCGATGCGTCCACCTGGGCCAGCAATGTGGTGGGAACCTGAATCACGGGGATGCCGCGCATGAACACGGCGGCCAGAAATCCGGCAACGTCGTCGACGATTCCTCCGCCGACGCCGATAACCACGCTGGCGCGATCGGCGCCGTGGGCCACCATCTGTTCGGCCAACGTCTCCACCGCAGAAAGGCGTTTGTAGACCTCGCCGCCGGGGAAAAACAGAACGTGGTGGTCGCGGCCGCGAAGCGCTTCGGCGATCCGCGAGCCATAGAGGTCCCATACCCGCTCTTCGCTGACCACGAAGATACTGGTGGCCTGGGGAGGCAGGAATTCCGCCACCCGCGCGAGGCAGCCCCGCTCGATGATGGCGCTGTAATCGCGCTGCTGGGTTCGAACCGCGTGGATCAAACCTCTGTTGTACCATGAGGTGTCTGAATCCCGATTTCCTCGTCATTGGAGCCGGCGTGGCCGGTTTGCGCGCGGCCATCGAGCTTGCGGAAGCTGGGCGGGTGCTGGTGGTGGCCAAGGACAGCCTGCAGGAATCGTCGTCCGAATACGCGCAGGGAGGCATTGCCGCCGCCCTGAGCGACGACGATGAAGCGATTCTGCACGAACAGGACACGATTGTCGCCGGCGACGGGCTGTGCGATCCGGCTGCTGTGCGCACGCTCGTGGAGGAAGCGCCCGCGGCCATCCAGCAGCTCATCGAATGGGGCGCGGAATTCGATCGCGAAGGGACGAAGCTGGCGTTTGCGCGGGAGGGCGCGCACAGCCGCAGCCGGGTGCTGCATGCGCATGGCGATTCCACCGGCGCGGAGATTGTCCGCACGTTGTATCGCAAGGCCGCTTCGTTGCCGAATGTCGAGTTTCGAAGCTTCGCAGCGGTGACCGATTTGATGCTGGCCGACGACGGCAGCGTGTGCGGCGTGCAGGTCTGCGACGCGAAGCTGCAGGATCGCGTGTCGATTCGCGCGCGCGCCGTTCTGCTGGCCACGGGCGGTCTGGGTCAGGTCTACCGCGAAACCACGAATCCTGCGGTGGCCACCGGAGACGGTGTGGCGGTGGCGTGGCGCGCCGGCACGGTCATCTCCGATATCGAGTTCGTCCAGTTTCATCCGACCGCGCTTTTCGTCGAAGGCGCGCCCAGGTTCCTGTTGTCGGAAGCGTTGCGCGGCGAGGGCGGGTATCTTCGCAACACGGCGGGCGAGCGCTTCATGGAGAAATATCATCCGCTGGCCGAGCTCGCACCGCGCGACGTGGTGTCGCGAGCAATCGTAGAGGAGATTCGGCGCACCGGCGGCACGCACGTTTTTCTGGATATGACACGCCTGCACGGCGCGCATCTGCGAGCGCGGTTCCCGCGGATCTACGACACGTGCCTGCGATGCGGGGTGGACATGACCAGCCAGCCCGTGCCGGTCCATCCGGCCGCGCACTACGCCATGGGTGGGGTGCGGACCGATCCGGAGGGACGGACATCCGTGCCGCGGTTATTCGCTGCCGGCGAAGTAGCCTGTACGGGCGTGCATGGAGCGAATCGCCTGGCCAGCAATTCGCTGCTCGAAGGCCTTGTTTTCGGTGCACGCGCGGGCCGGTGCATGCGCGAAACGAAGCGCGGGACCATGAAGGATGCCGCCGCTCCCGCAATGCGATTTCCGGACATCACCGCCTCCCGCCTGCGCGGGCTCGCCTGGGAGAAACTGGGAATCGTGCGAACCGGGGAAGGCCTGCAATCCGCGCTTGATGAACTGAGTGGCGCGGCGGAAACGCCATCCGCGACCCCAACCCGCACGTTGTTCGAACTGCGCAACATGGTGCGCGTGGCGGAATTGATCGCTCATTGCGCGCTGGAACGGCAGGAAAGCCGCGGCGGTCATTACCGGGCGGATTATCCGAACAAAGAAGAGGCGTTCGCGCGGCACTCCGCGATTTCAAAGGGCATGAAGCCGTGCTGATTCATGCGCTCCGTGGCGCACGCACTCGTGCGTGCAGTGTCGGCAATCGTGCCGACAGCTCGGCATCGAGAAGAATCTCGACGCGGCGGGCAGGAGTGCCCACGCCACAGTCCTTTGCATTCTGTTTCGTCGCGCTCCTGGTGGTTGGCGCCGAGCCGATTCGCGCCGTCGGCCCGGCCGCCGTTCTCTGGACCGCTCCCTGCATTCTTTTCGCTTCCATGACCATCGCGTGGGGCGCGGAATCCGCGCAGTTCTTCGTTTCCCAGGGCGTCGCGCTGGCCATCCTCGCCTGGATGCAGACGCTTCCCGAATTCGGCGTGGAGGCCGTGCTCGCCTGGAGGCAACAGACCGCGTTTCTTCTGGCCAATCTCACGGGCGCGCTGCGCATGCTCACCGGCCTGGGCTGGCCGCTCATCTATTTCTCGGCGGCGGCGTTCCATCGGCGAAAGACCGGAACGCCGTTACGGACCATCCGGCTCGATCGCGAGCACAGCGTCAACGTGGTGGGTCTGTTCGCCGCGCTGCTGTACACCTCGCTCATTCTGGCAAAAGGGAGTCTTCACCTTTTCGATGCCGCGATCCTCATTTGCATCTACGCCGCGTATTTGTTCGTGCTGAAGCGGCTGCCACCCGCGAGCGAGGAGGGCATCGACGATCTGGAGACCATCCCGCGCGCCATCGTGCTGTCGCCGCGCCCGCTGCGCATCCTGCTCATCACCGCGTGCTTCATCGTTGGCGGCGGGCTCATCTACTTCGGCGCCGAGCCGTTCCTCGGCAGCCTTTTCGCGCTGTCCACGCTGCTGACCATCCCGACGTTTCTGTTCATCCAATGGGTGGCCCCGTTTGTTTCCGAGTTTCCGGAGATGCTCTCCACGTTCTACTTCGCGCGGACGGTGACGCGCGCGCCGATGGCCCTGATGAACATGGTGTCCAGCAACATCAATCAATGGACGCTGCTCACGGCCATGCTGCCCATCGTCTACTCGGTCAGCCGCGGCTCGGTGTCGTCGATTCCTTTCGACGATCAGCAGAAGCTGGAACTGTTGATGACCATCGGCCAGGCGCTGGTGGGCATGATGTTCCTGGTGAACATGGAGCTGGAGTGGTGGGAAGCGACGGTGCTTTTCGCGCTGTGGCTGATCCAGTTCGCATTTTCCGCGGTGCCCGCCGGCGCGACCGGCGCACTGGGCTTCCTCGGCCATCGCGTGCACGTGTGGGTCACGCTGGCTTATTTCGTCTGGGCCGGGTGGGAAGTGGTGCGTCTGTTCACTGGCGCGCGCCGCGCGACGGCGCTGCTGGAGTTCGCGCGCATCTGGCGGGAGCATGTGGTGCGGTAATATACGTGATGTGCGATAACCAGCATTGCCCCTTTGTAAGTCGTTGAAACTTGTCAAGATAGTTGCGCGGGGTATTGACACCCCGAAACCCGGTCGATATAGTAATCGTCAAACTCCATGAGTACTGCCGTGACCAGTCTCGACATTGCAACCGCAGTCGGCCAGGCGTTCGCGGACGTCGATGCCATCGAGGGCGTTTACGTTTGTGGCAAGGGACCGGTGCTCAGGGTATTCACTGTTATCGACGACGACAGCGAAGACGTCTATGATCGCATTTACGAGCGTGAGAAACGCGTGAAGCGTTCCGTCGCCGAGAGAGTCCGCTTCAGCGTTATCGCGCGTCGTGGCCGCGATATCGGCGACATCGTAGGCAGTTGCGTCGCCGTGTGGCATCCACCAGCGAAAACCCGAACGTGCCACAACGTCACGAACATCTGAAGAGAGCCCAGGAGAACGAGAAGCTCGCCCACGCGCTGAAGAAGCTGAGAACTCCCTCGGGCGTTGATTGGGCGATCACCGTTCTGTTCTATTCCGCGCTCCATTATGTCGACGCATTTCTGGCCGGCAAGAATTGCCATCCGTTGACGCACGAGGACAGGAACGACGAGATTGAGGCGAACGGATCTCTCGCCGAGATCGCCAATGACTGTCGGAGGCTGGAAGATCTCAGCCGCGAAGCCCGGTACAACATCGCCGAATACCCGCCGGAGAAGTTCGCGATCGCCAGGGCACGGTTTGAGCGAATCAAAGACCACGTGACGTCATTGATGTGACGGCAAGGCAAAGGATGTCGGCTCGACCGCTCTGCTCGTCGCAGCCGCGTGCCTTACCATTCCAGAGTGGCGTCCTCGGAGATCCTTGCCGCTGTCGCAAAGCGGACGGGCGATCTTGTATGCGCGAGTTTCTCTTGAATCGATTCGGGTAGGGTCGCGATGCTGAGCTCACAGACGGGTGCGGCTACAGCATCTGAGAGCGAGGCTTGAGCGCTCACCTGCCGCCAGCGGCACATCGATCGGGGGCAAAAGTTACGGGGTTTGACTGTATCCGAGAACAAGCCCGTGGCCCGCCGTTTTCTGGAACGTGCACACGAACCTGACAGCCCGCTTTTCTTACCTGAATTCGACATGTGAGACGGCCACCCAACGCATGGGAGAGCCGTGCCCATGTACTTCAGTCTGTCCTTGTTCCACCGACTTCAGCCGTCCAAATGCGGATCTCAGTCCGGCCTGCTGGACGAGAAACTCCCGGTATGGACTGACCGCCCTGAATTCAGGGTCGCTCAACTCGTAGGCACGTGGATAGTCTTCTTAAGTCAGCGCTGACACGTACGTCCGAAATGCTTCGCCGAATAGCCAGTACTGGTCGAAGCCTGCGACCATGAGCGGTTGCAGCGCGATGAAGATCGCGCCGATTGCGATGCCAGCTCCAATCAGGACTGCACGCCAGTTTCTTCCTGGCGCCTTTTTCGGACGCTCGATAGGCAATAAAGGAATCTTCCCTACAACCGCACAATCTTCTCCGACTTCCGATTCTTATACGCGTTGCGCGTGTCCACAATCAGCTTCGCCCCCTCGTGAATCGCCTCGTAATCGAAATCCGAGTGATCGGTGATGATCACTACGCAGTCGGCCTGGGCCACGCTCGCGTCCACCGGTGACGCTTCCAGACTCCCGCCGTCCAGCCGAATCGAAGGCACGTAGGGATCGCTGTAGGTCACCCGCGCGCCGAGCCGTTGCAACAGCAGAATCACATCCAGCGCCGGCGATTCGCGCACGTCGTCGATGTTCCGCTTGTACGCCACGCCCAGCACGTGCACGTGCGAGCCCTTCACCGGCTTCGTCTGGTCGTTCAGCGCACCCTGTATCTTGTCCACCACGAAGTGCGGCATTTGGCCGTTGATATAGCCGGCCAGCTCGATGAAGCGCGCCTCGATGCCCGCCTGCTTCGTCTTCCACGAAAGATAAAACGGGTCGATGGGAATGCAGTGGCCGCCCAGCCCCGGTCCCGGATAGAACGGCATGAAGCCGAACGGCTTGGTGGCCGCGGCGTCGATCACTTCCCACACGTTGATGCCCATGCGATCGCACATCATGGCCAGCTCGTTCACCAGACCGATGTTGATCATGCGGAACGTATTCTCCAGCAGCTTGGCCATCTCCGCCGCGCTGGTGGAACTCACCGGCACCACGTGCTCCAGCGCCTGACGATAGAACAGCGCGCCCATTTCCGTGCAGGCCGCGGTGACGCCGCCGACGACTTTGGGAATGTTCTTCGTCTGATACGTCGGGTTGCCCGGGTCCACGCGCTCGGGCGAGAAACACAGGAAGAAATCCTCACCCGCTCTCAGCCCGTCTTTCGCCAGCATGGGCAGCACGAGTTCGTCCGTGGTGCCGGGGTACGTGGTGGATTCCAGAATCACCAGCTTGCCGGGGGTGAAGTGTTTGGCGATTTCTTCGCAGGCGGACACGATATAACTCATGTCCGGGTCCTTGGTCTTGCGGAGCGGCGTAGGCACGCAGATGTCGATGGTGTCCAGATCGCGGACCACGGAAAAATCGGTGGTGGCGCGAAGCCGGCCCGCCTCCACCAGAGGACGCAGAATCTCCATGGGGATGTCCTGAATGTAGGAGTCGCCGGCGTTGAGACGATCGACTTTCGACGCCTGCACGTCGACGCCGGTGACAGGGAATCCGGCATTGGCAAACTCGACGGCCAGCGGCAGGCCGACATATCCAAGACCCACCACTCCGACGCGCGCGGTCCGGTCCTGGATCTTCTGGCGCAATGAATTGCTCATGATAACGCCTCGATTGTACATGAGCCACCGCTATAGTGGAAAAGATGGCGATACTGGTCACCGGCGGCGCGGGCTACATCGGCTCGCACACTGCACACCTTTTGAAGCGGCACGGCTACGAGGTGGTTATCGCGGACGACTTGTCCCGCGGGCACGAACACAATGTGCGCGGGTTTCCGTTTCACAAGCTGCGCATGCAGGACACCGCGGCGCTGGCCGATCTGCTGAAGTCTGCGCGCATCGAGGCGGTGGTGCATTTCGCCGCTTACATCGCCGTCGGCGAATCGACGCAGGTTCCGGAGCTGTACTTCAGCAATAACACCGGGGGCACTCTGTCACTGCTCACGGCCATGGTGGAGAGCGGCGTCTCGAAGATTGTGTTCTCGTCAACGGCGGCCGTCTATGGCATGCCGCAGACCGTGCCGATACCGGAGACCTCGCCGTACGCACCGCTCAGCCCCTACGGCGATTCGAAGGTGATGGTGGAGAAGATTCTCGACTGGATGGATCAGTTTCGCGGCCTGCGCAGCGTGTGTCTGCGCTACTTCAACGCCTGCGGCGCCGATGCGGAAGCCGGGCTCGGCGAGGAGCACGATCCGGAAACGCACCTGATCCCGCTTCTGCTGCGCGCGGTCACGACGGGCGAGCCGGCCACGCTGTTCGGAGACGATTATCCGACCCCCGATGGCACCTGCATTCGCGATTACATTCACGTGATGGATCTGGCCGACGCGCATGTGCTTGCGCTGCGGCATCTGCTGAACGGCGGCGAATCGCAGCGGTTCAACGTGGGCACGGGCAGCGGTTACTCCGTGCGCGAGGTCCTGCGCGCCGTGGAGACGATCACCGGGCAGAAAGTGCCGTTCCGGATGGGGCCGCGACGCGAGGGCGATGCGCCCGTGCTGGTGGCGAATTCGGACAGGCTGAAGAGCACGCTCGGATGGCAGCCGCGGCACACGGATATTCATGACATCGTGGGTTCGGCCTGGGATTTCCATCGGACTCACCAGGCGGGCTGAGAGCCCGCCGCAGGCTGGGAGCCTGCCCCACTTCACAGCCCCAGCGCGAGGCGCAGCAGATTCAGCGCGTTCTGTACGGCGAAGTTGCGGATGCGATCGCGATCACCGGGCATGCGGAGGCGTCGCACCGCGGTCTCGAATGGCGTGGCGAGGCCGACGAAAACCGTGCCCACGGGGTTCTCTTTCGTGCCGCCGTCGGGTCCCGCATAACCCGTCACTGACAGTGCGTAATCGGTTCTCGCCCTCCGTTTTGCGCCATCGGCCATGGCACGCGCCACCTCTTCACTTACCGCTGTGCGATCCACGATCAGATCGGCGGATACGCCCAGCAGCTCAGTCTTGGTTTCGTCGGCGTAGGTGAGGAATCCACCGCGGAAATAGTCCGAACTGCCGGGCACGCCGGTGATGCGCCCGCCCAGCAGCCCGCCAGTGCAGCTCTCGGCCACGCTGAGCGTCTGACGGCGCCCGCGGAGCGCGTGGCCGATTATCACCTCCAGCGAATCGCCATTGCGCGAATAGAGCTTGCCACCGAGAAGCGGAATAATCTGCCCGGCGACTTCGTCGAGCAACGCATCGGCCTCGGCGTCCGTGTCGGCGTGCGCGCGCAGATGAATCTGAATGTCGCCGCTGCTGGCCAGAATCGTCGTTACCGGATTGCGGTAGCGCGTGTAAACCGGCGAAATTGTCGCGTCCAGATCGCCCTCGCCAATGCCCGTGGCACGAAGCAGCCGCGTGCGAATGGCGCGCGCTGGGAACTTCGCGCGCAGCCGCGGAACACAATCCTCCCGGAACATCGGCACAAGTTCGCGCGGGGGCCCGGGCAGCAGCGCCACCAGCGCCGAGCCGATATCCACCCACTGACCGGGCGCGGTGCCGCGGGGATTGGCCAGCACCTCGGCGCCTTCAATAAGGTAAGCCTGGCGCTTGTTGATCTCCGTCATCTTCCTGCCGAAGCTGCGGAAGCGAACGCGAATCGCCTCGCAGACTTCCTCACTGAAGATCAGCGTGCGCCCGAGCGCGGTGGCCGCGGCATCGCGCGTTACATCGTCTTCAGTGGGGCCCAGCCCGCCGGTGACGACAACGATTGCACACCGGGCGACGGCATCGCGCAGAGTGGCGGCCAGGCGCTCGCGGTCGTCCCCGACGATGGTCTTGCGAACCACCTCGATGCCCAGGCCGTTCAGCTCGGCGGTCAGCGCCAGCGAGTTGGTGTCGGTCTTCTCCGACGTCAGCAGTTCGGAACCGACCGCGATGATCTCCGCTTCCGGCATCGCCTGGGCGGATCAGATCAGCGGCCGGCCCTGCAGACCGGCGTCCACGCGAAAGAGTGCGTTGGTGGTGGTGACGGCAATCGACCGCGAGGGAGTGAAGGCGAGTCCGACGATTCCCGGCCCGGAAAGGAACAGATGCGGCTCGCGGTCCTCGCCAAAGCGAACCACGCCGCGCCGGCCGCCATAGGACGCCGCGACGTACAGGCGGTCGTCGGAATCGAAGGCCAGCCCCTGCGGCCGGCCAAGGCCACGATAGAACACTTCCACATCGCCGGCGTGCGAAATGCGATACACCGCGTCGTAGCTCGAGGTGGTGGGTCCGGTCACGTAGAGATAACCTTCCGGCCCCATGGCGAGGTGATAGGCGGCAAGCGAAGGTTCCAGCGTGGCGAACACATAGATCTGGCGCTCGCGACCGATCTTGAAGATGGTGCCGCTGCGGTCGCCGACGTAAAGATTCTCTTCCTCGTCGAAAGCGATCCCCGTGGCTACGCCCATGCCTTCCACATAAATGGACATGGAACCGCTCTGCTCCACCTGATAGACGATGCCGTCATAGCGGCTGGAGACGTAGAGCACGCCCGAGCGATCGAACGCCAAACCGGTGGCGTTCATCAGGTCGGTGACAAACGGCTGCGCGGAGTAGTTCAGATCGACTTTGTAGATGGCGACGGGCGTTTTCTGCCCGCGCTGGCCGCTGAAGGTCGCGTAGATATTGCCGTGGCGGTCCACCGCCGGGTTGGCCACGGGATGGAGATTGTCGGCGATTTGCACGCCGATGTCGCAGGCCCAGGCGTCGCTGGAGCGATCGCCCGACTCCACCACCAGATCGCCGGCGGCGCCCTCTGGCACGCGCACCACGAGGTACGAATCCGACCCGACCACGACCTGCGCGGGAGCTTCTCCGATGGTGACGCGAGGGCGGTCCGACCCCGCGGCGAGCCCCGTGCCGCGAATCTGAAACTCACCCCCGGGGATGGCCGCCGGCGGCGTCACCTGCCCGATCTGCGGGCGTCCATCCACGTTCTTTTTCGCTGCCATATTCAATAAAAATTGAACCACCCTGCCAGGAATAACACAAGCGCGCCATAAAAGCCGGCCATCAGGTCGTCGGCCATGATGCCCGTGCCTCCAGGCAGACGCTCGAGCCGCCTCGCCGGCCACGGTTTCCAGATGTCCAACGCGCGGAACAAGGCGACCGCCAGCAGCCAGCTTTTCCAATTCAACGTTACCGCACCCGCCAGCGTGAGCCACTGGCCCGCCACTTCGTCCACCACCACGATGGATGGATCCACCTTGTTCATCGTCCGTTCCACTACCGTGGCCGACCAGACGCCAATCGGCGTCAACAAAGCCGCCCACAGCAGGAACCAACGCGCATCGAACCGCCCGTAATGCACCGCCAGCCAGGCGATGAGAGCCGCCGCCAGCGAGCCCGCGGTGCCGGGTCCCCACGGCCAGTAGCCACAACCGAACCACGTGCCAACGACGAAGGCCGCTCTCCTCACGGCGCCTCGATGTCCTCCGGTTCCTCGTCCGCAGCCGGAGAACCGGGAATCGCATACTTCTCCGCGGCCCAGTTTCCGAGATCGATGAGCCGGCAGCGTTCGCTGCAAAAAGGAGCAATCGCGCTGTGATCGTCAACTTCCTTTCTGCAGATCGGGCATTGCATGGCGGACCTACCGGGCGAGAGGCGCTGTCTGTGGCCTCGGCGAGGCGAGAATCCGGAACGGGCTCACCGGAGCCGTCGCGAAGTCCGCGGGAGTCTGGTCGATCAACTCGCCGACGAGATCGTAATCGTGCGCCTCCGTGATGCGCATGCGCCGCATGTCGCCCGGGCGGGGCGCGGAATCTCCAAAATCGTTGATCAGGCAGAGGCCGTCGATCTCCGGCGCCTGAGTGGGCAGCCGGGCTTCCCACAGCAGGTCGGTTTCACGCGACGGCCCTTCCACCAGCACATCCGCCTCGCTGCCCATCAGCCGGCGATTTCGCGCCCGGGAAATTCGCCTCTGCAGCGCCATCAGCCGGCGCCGGCGATTGTAGATGGTCCGGCGGTCCAGCTTGCCGTCCAGACCATAGCTGCCGCTGGTGTCTTCGTCGGAATAGGAGAAGACACCCAGACGATCGAACTGAGCGGCGCGCACAAAATCGCACAGTTCTTCGAACTCCGCGTCGGATTCGCCGGGAAAGCCGACAATCATACTCGTCCGGATGGCCACTCCGGGAATCGTCGCCCGAATACGATCAAGTAACTTCAGGAAAATGTCGCCGCTGGCGCCGCGTTTCATGCGCCGCAGCACAGCCGCGCTGGCATGCTGCAGCGGCATGTCTATGTACTTTACCAACACATCGTGCGCGGCCACCGTATCCAACAGCTTCTGCGTCACCTTGTTCGGGTAGCTGTACAGAAATCGCACCCATTTCGGCTGGGCAGTTTCGATGGCGGCCAGACGCGCCAGCAAATGCGCGAGGCCATCTTTCAACCCGAGGTCTTCGCCATAGCAGGTGGTATCCTGGCCAATCAGATTGATTTCACGAACGCCCTGACCGAACAGCCGCGTTGCCTCGGCGATCACGGATTCAAAACGGCGGCTGCGGAACCTGCCGCGGTACTGCGGAATCACGCAGAACGAGCAGGGGTGGTCGCATCCTTCGGCAATCTTGATGTACGCGTAGTGTCGCGGCGTCGCCAGTACCCGCGGAGTCAGATCGTGATAGAGATACGGCTGAGCCGCGGCCGGCAGCTCTTCAGCGCCACCTTCACACAGATGCACGATGCGGTCCAGCTCGTTCGTCCCGACGATGGCATCCACTTCCGGCAGATCCTTCCGTATGTCGCCGCGGTAACGCTCCACCAGGCAACCGGCCACAATCAGCTTCTTCGCGCGGCCTTCGCGCTTGTACGCGGACATTTCGAGAATGGTGTCCACCGACTCCTGTTTGGCCGGATCGATGAAGCTGCAGGTGTTGACCACGATGACGTCGGCGTCGCCGGGGCGGGAGGTCAGCTCATGGCCGCGTTCCACAAGCTGCCCCATCATGACCTCGCTGTCGACAAGATTCTTCGGGCAACCGAGGCTGACAAAACCGATTTTCACGTGAGTATGGGGCCGCGGGGAACAGCGCTCTTTTGAGCGTAGCATGCACCACACGGCTCCCCGGCGCTTTCCACGAAACCGCGCACAACCGCCAGCCGGCGTCCGGCTTCGCGTTTTCAGGGAGGACGCCGCCGCTTCCTGTGCGCTCTTCCGACGCCCCGGCGTTATTGCGCCGCCACGGTGTAGTGCACACTCTTCGCCATCTGCAGCCCTCCCTGCACGGCGATGATCTTCAGTTCGCAGTCGCCGGGCTGAGATGCCGCGACCACCACCATGGGCACCGCCCCGGACGAATCGGCGGGGGGCAGATCGGCCACCTGGCTGGCCACCAGTTTGCCGTCGGCGAGGAATTGCACGGCCACGCGCGGCTTGTCGGCGTTCGCTTTGTCGGGGTAAACCACGAAATACACGTAGGGCTTCTCGTCCTTAGCGAGCGACGACCGAAGCAGGGGGACCACCCGCGAGGTGGAGAATTCGAATGGGTCCGCCGCGTCCGGCTGATCCTTCAACTGGTCCACTCGCTGCACCAGCACGACGCTGCTCAAAGCCAGCCCCTGATGTTCCGGAACAAACAGGGACAGGGCGCTCGTACTGGCGCGGTTCGATTCCCGGTCGAGCATGACCGAGTCGACATGATAATGGCCGGCCGCCAGATGAAATGGATGCGTCCATGTGATGGGCTGTGCCTGAACGCCGGCGAGCTTGTCGTCCGGAACCTCGTACGACGCGTCCTGGCTGAACTTATCCACGATCTGGCCGTCGGAGTCCTTCACCAGCGCAAGAAACGAAACGTGCAGCCGATGGGTCTTCTGCGCAGGCTGAGCGGTGGCGGTCAGGCTGGCCGCCGGCAGCTCCAGCGCCAGGCCCACCGTCGCGGCCGCGGCCTCGGGCTGGAACTGATAAACGGCGGAGCGGAAGTCGAACGCGTGCGGCAGCGGCTTCGAATTCAGGACATTGAGGCCGGCCATCTCGTACGACAGCAGCGGAGCGCCGCCCAGAGGTGGCATGGCATAGTAACCGTTGCGGCTCTCCACGTGCAGATCGCCGCGGGCGAGTTTCACCTCGATCTTCCGCATATGGCCGTCGTATTTGTCGGATGTCGGATGGTAGGCAGCCTCATAATGCGTGCTCACATCGTCCATCAACCGCTGGAATGGCTTGCGGAAATCGTTGGTGCTGCCCATCAGGAAGCCGCCGGTGCCTTCGGCCAGCGCGCGGAGAGGCGCCTGAGTATCGGAATTCCGCACCGCGTCGCGCGTGTAGTCGTCCTGGCGCATCTGCTCGGCCTCGGTCCCAACGCTTATCGCTCCCGTGCCGCCCTGTTGCTGGCTGAGCGCCACGCTGTGCTGCAGGGCCTGATTGCCCGCCTGCACGTTGGAGTTCTCGCTGAGTCCGTTGGTATCGAGCGCGTAAACGCTGATATCGCCGTCACGCGCCGAAGCGAGAATGCGGTCGAACAGATCGGGATCGCCGGGCGTGGCCAGACCGGGGCTGAGCATCAGCACCGTCTTGTGCCCCGGAAAGCGGCTGAAATCGCGCATCATCAGTTTCATCTGATCGATCCCGGCCATTCCCTCGATTCTCCCGAAGTCGCGCTTCTGATCCACCAGGTCGGCGCGCATGGCATCCGCGCCCTGACCGGTCTCCTGCGTGACGTCGAGGATCGCGGCGGTGTTAACCCCGCCGCCCATGGTGACCTCGGTGGTGGAGGCGCCGGTTCCCTGCGTCACGTCCATGTTGGGGCTGCCATTGATCACCGCGTCGGCAACACGCGCCATTTGAAACGACCCACCGCCGAATCCGTGAGAAGAAGCCCGCAGCAGATCGGCGCGGTTCTGGGTGAAGGGGTACATCACATTGAGGGTCGCTCCCAGATTGAAAACGCTGATCCAGGTGTCCGGAAGCGTCTGCGCCCGGAGAAACTCCTGCACCGCGTCCATGACGAATTTCTTGGTGGAGACGTCGCGCGGATCGAAGTTATGGAAGACGATGCAAACCAGGTTCGACTTGCGCACCGGCAAGGTCGCCCCGGCGGCCGCGGCTCCTGCCGTGGATTGCTGCGCCGCTGCCGCTGTGCCTTCCATCAGCCGGAAGCTCTTAATCTGCTGCTGCACGCCATCTTCGTAAATGGACACGTCGCCCGGCTTGAGGTTCTTCACAATCTTGCCGTGCTTGTCGCGCACCACCAGATCGAGAACGACTTCATTTACCGTGGCGCGAATGGTTGGCGCGGTTTCCGCCGTCGGCGCGCTCTGGGCGCCCGAGGCTACCGCAAGAATCGGCCAGAACAGGCCGGAAACAATCGTTATGAAACGCATAATTACCTCGCTCTTTCGTCAACGGCGCAGGGTGGGCTCGTGGCGAGAACCCGGCTGGCAGGTCTGCCCATGGCTGGGACGTTGTTATTGTGCCGCTACCGCATATTTGACGCTCTGCGATACAGACGAGTTCCCCTGCATCGCCGTGATCTTCAGCTCGCAGTCTCCTGTCTTCAGGGCGGCCGAAACCACCATGGGCACCGCGCCGGTGGCGTCGGGCGCCGGCAGATCGGCCGTTTGTTTCGCTAATGATTGGCCATTCACCAGAAACTCTACTTCAATCCGCGCGTTTTCGCTGTCGGTCTTGTCGGGATAGACCACGAAATAGACATAGGGCTGCTCGCCTTTGTCCAGACTGGAACGGAGCTGCGGAACGACGCGTGTCGTGGCGAACTCGAATGGATTGTCCGGGTCGGGTTTCCCCTTCAGCGTCTCCACCCTCTCAACCAGCATCACATTGCTCATCTCCAGGCTTTTGCGCTCCGGGTTGTCGATGGGAAGGGTCACCGTACTGGCGCGGTTCCCCTCATGGTCGAGCAGCGCCGCTTCCAGCGTGTAGTGCCCCGGTGGAAGATCGAACGGATGCGTCCAGGTGATCGGCATGGTCTGGACCGAAGCCAGCTTGTCGTCGGGTATCTCGAACGAGGAATCCTGGCTGAATTTGTCCACGATCTCCCCGCTGGAGTCTTTCACCAGCGCAAGCAGCGAAACGTGCAGACGGTGGTTCTTCAGCTCGGTCTGCGGCGTGGCGGTGAGCGTTGAGGCAGGCAGCTCGAAGGCGACCCCAATCTGCCTGGAAGCGCCCGCGGATCGGAATTCCCAGGCCGCCGAACTGAAGTCGAACGCGTGCGGCAGGGGCTTGCTGTTCAATACGGTAAGTCCCGCGACGTCGGTACCGCTCAGCGCCGAGGAGCCGTGTATGGTGGGCACGGCAAAATACCCGGTGCGGCTCTCGACGGTGTAATCGGCGCGGGCCATCCTCACTTCGATTTTGCGCAGATGGCCGTCGTATATGTTCGAGCTGGGATGATAAATCGCCTCGTAATGCATGCCGACGTCTTCGTTGAGCCGCTGAAACGCCTTGCGGAAATCGTTGGTGCCGCCGATCAGGAACCCGCCCGTTCCCTCGGAAAGCGCTCGCAGTGGCGCCTGCGTATCGGTGCTGCGCACCGCGGTGTGAAGATAATCGTCCTGGCGTGCGAGTTCCGCTTCCTGGCCCACCGAGCCTGTCGTGGTCGTGTTGGCGTTGGCGCTGGTGGTCGCGGACCCTTGTCCGGAAACCATATTGGCGGGCAACCCCGACCTGCTCTCCTGCTGGCTCAGATTGCTGACATTCTGCAATGCGGCGTTGGCCGCCAGCAGGTTGGAGTTTTCGCTGAGCCCATTCGTATCGAGCGCGTAGACGCTCATGTCCGCCTGACGCGCCTGGCGAAGCAGAGCGTCGAACAACTCGGGATTGCCTTCACTGGGCAGGCCGGCGCTGAGCATCAGCACGGTCTTATGGCCGGGCAACTGGGCAAGCTCCTGGATCAGCAGTTTCACCTGATCGTTGGATTGCATCCCCTGAATATGGCCGAAGTCCCGCTGCTGGTCCACCAGGTCTCCGCGCTGCGCGTTGGAGGCGAGCCCGGTGTTCTGGGTCACGTCCAGAATCGCCGCGTTGTTGAGCTGGCCGGTCTGCAGCGACTCCACAAAACCGCCGGTGTGCGCCGCCTGATTGGCGATCCCCTGAATCACATCCAGATTGGGCGTTCCGTTCAGCACCGCATCGGCGACGCGGGCAAGCTGAAAGGTCCCGCCGGAGAAGCCCAGCGCGGCGGCGCGCAGCAATTCCGTCCGGTTCGTGGTGAACGGATGGAGCACGATGAGCCGCGATCCCAGCGCGAACACGCCCACCCAGGTATCCGGTTGCCACTGGGTCTGGAGAAACTGCTGGACGGCCTCCAGCGTGAACTTTTTCATACTTACATCGAGGTTGTCCTGGTTGTGAAAGACAATGCACACCAGGTTCACCTTGCGCAGAGGTACGGACGAGGCCGGGGTCCCCGGCGCCGTTGCCGTGGTTGTCTCCGCTTCCGTGTGACCAGCCGCCAGGCGGAAGCTGCGGATCTGCTGAAGCACGCCGTCCTCATAGATCTGCACGTCGCTCGGCTTCAGATTCCGGACCAGCTTGCCCTTTTTATCGCGTACGACGATGTCCAGGTTGACCTCCGTGACGGTGGTCCGGATGGTCGGCCCCGGCTCGGCGGGTGTGGCATTCTGCGCGGGAACGGGAGCGCCGCACAGCAAATACAGAGCGAAAAGGCCGACCGAGACACACCTCGTCCGCATAGTCTGATCCTATCGCGTTCCCCGCCCCTGCGCGATCACGTTGGCAGGCGAGATACGCGGCGCCGGCACGGTGTAGGTACTTTAGCCTCAATACTTTTCACTTTGGACTTCGTCCGCAAGTGGGACACACGGCGTCAGCCGCGTCGTTGGCCGGTACTTGAAAGGACGCGCCTCGCGCGTGTCCGTCGCACGCGAAGTGCACAGCATCGACTTTTGCCGCGCAGGCTACTGCTCCGGCACGGTGTAAGTCACGCTGCGAGCGAGCGTCTTGTCTCCCTGGATGGCGGTGATCTTCAGTTCGCAGTTTCCTGCCTTGGCGACGGCCGAAACCACCATGGGGATGGCGCCGGTCGCGTCGGGCGCCGGCAGATCCGAGTCCTGTTTCGCCAGTTCTTCCCCGTTGAGCAGAAACTGCACCTCAATCTGCGGCTTTTCGGTGCTCGCCGGATCCGGGTAGATCACGAAGTAGACATACGACTGCGCCGTTGGATTCACCGTGCCGCTGAGATCCGGCACCACTTTGCTGGTGGCGAACTGGAACGGATCGGCGGCGTCGGCGTGGCCCTGGACCGGGTCGACACGCTGCACCAGGATCACGCTGCTCATGCCGAGGCCGCTCTTCTCCGGGCTGTCGAACTCGGCGGTGCCCGTGCTGGCGCGTCTTCCCTCCCGGTCGAGCAACGCAGTCTCGATCGTATAGTGGCCCGCGGGAAGCTGCATGGGATGCGTCCATGTGATCGAGGTCCCCTGCAGTCCCGCCAGCTTGTCGTCCGGAATCTCGTAGGGGGCGTCCTGGCTGAACTTGTCCACAATCTGACCATTGGCGTCCTTGACCAGCGCGAACAGCGAAACGTGCAGCCGGTGCCGTTTCTGGTCGGCCTCCGCGGTGGCTGTCAGACTCGACACGGGCAACTCAAAGACCGCGGCGGACTGCGAGGCGTCGCCCGGCCGGAAAGAAAACGCCGCGGTTCGGAAATCGAACGTGTGCGGCAACGGGGGCGGGGAGTTCAGGACGTTGAGTCCGGCCATCTCGTAGGACGTCAGCGAGGGCGAGCCTCCGAGGTAGGGCAGAGCGAAGTAGCCGTTGCGGCTTTGCACGGTGAAATCCGCGTGCGCCACTTTCACTTCGATCTTTCGGAGGTGGCCGTCGAACTTGCCGGCCGACGGGCGATAGGTGATCTCGTAGTGGGCGTCGAGGTCGCCGATGATGCGCTGGAATGGCTTGCGCATATCGTTGCTGTTGGCGGTCATGAAGCCGCCCGTGGTTTCCGAAAGCGCGCGCAGACTTGCCTGGGTATCGGAAGTTCGCACCGCCTGACGGGTGTATTCATCCTGGCGGATTTGGTCCGCCACGGCGCCCGCGCTGCCCATGGAACTGGTATTTGGACTCGACGCCGCGTTTACGCCAGGCGTGGAAGTCCGGTTCTGCTGGCTCAGAGTGGCGGCATGCTGCATGGCTATCGAGGACGATTGCGCAGTGGAGGTTTCGCTGAGGCCATTGGCGTCGAACGCGTAGAAAGTAATGTCCGATTTATTGGCGTTTGTCTCCAGCGACTGCAGCACGTCCGGTTCATCCATCCCGGTGAGGCCGCTGCTGAACAACAGGACCGTCTTGTGACCGGGCAGGGTAGCGATGCCCCCGATCAGCGTCTTGATCTGATCCATCTGACGCCGGCCCTCGAGGCCCGCAAACTGCACGCGCTGGCTCACCTGATCGCCGCGCTGGGCGGCGGAGCCTTGATCGGTACCCACGCTCACGTCGGTGATGGCCGCGGTACTCAGCCCCCCGGTGGTGGACATGTCGGTTACGCCGCCGCTGCCGGTGCGGCCGCCTGGCGTCTGGTTGGCGAAGCCGACATAAAGCTGCAGGTTTGGAGTCGAATTCAGGACCGCGTCCGAGGCGCGGGCCAGATCCATGCCCACGCCGGCGAAAGCGTGCGCAGCGGCCTGCATCAACTCGGCGCGATTCGTCGTGAACGGCGCCAGCGGGGTCAGCCGCGAATCGAGGCTGAAAACGCCGATCCACGTGTCCGGAGCCGACTGCGTCCGGATGAACTCCTGCGCGGCCTCCACCGCCCACTTTCTGGTGGACGGATTCAGGTTGTGAAACACGATGCACACCACGTTGATGGACCGCAGCGGAATGGGCATGGCCGCGCCGGCGGCGGGCCTCGGCGCGCCTTCCGTTTTGCCCTGCTCCACGACATCGTGCCCTTCGGCCATGCGAAAGCCGCGAATTTCCTGACGGACGCCATCCTCGTAAACCTCGATGTCGCCGGGCTTCAAGGCCCTGATGAACTTCCCATGCTTGTCGCGCACCACCACGTCCAAAGCTACTTCGTTGACGTTGGCCCGAATCGTGGGGCCGGCCGCGGGGGCCGCTTCGCTCTGTGCCAGCGCGAGGCTGCCCGGCAGCAGACAACTTAAACAAACGACTGCGGGAATGCAGTTCCTCATAGTACCGATTCCATCGCTTTCCTCGCGCGGACGGAGAAATCCCCTATGCGCGAACAGTCCTGTCTGGCCTCTTCGTCTTGACGCCACCGCCCCGGCGGGGGTTACGCCGAAAGCGCAAGGCCGCGATCCCGCGGCGCCATACAGAACAGGGATTCGTGATCGGGCGGAGCGGGTTGCGGCCCGTTTTGCGCGAGTTACCCGAAAGCCGGCATCGTCCGAGCAGGCTGCTGGCAGTGCTGAAAAATGCCTTCACAGGCTGAAGCCTATGCCACCATGTCCTGCCCGGTCACTGATAACCGGCAGCACAGACTTCAGTCTGTGGTGCGAATGGGAGGTGCCTGGGCCTTTTTCAGCACCCTGCTAGACTCTCAGATAAATGAGTTTCTCACGTTCTCCGGCGCTGGCCGCAATACTGGCCGCGCTGGCGCTCCTGGCCGCCTCCCCTGCGCTCGGTCCCATCACTTTTGAGGAAGTCGCCGAAAAAGCCGGCGTCAACTTTGTCGCCGACAGCAGCCCCACTGCCGTCAAACACCAGCCGGAAACCATGCTGGCGGGCGTCGCCGTGTTCGACTACGACGGCGATGGATATCTCGACATCTACTTCGTCAACGGCGCGGGAATGCCGTCGCTGATCAAGGAAGGGCCGCAGTTCAAAAACCGGCTGTTCCGCAATAACCACGACATGACCTTCACCGATGTCACCGATCAGGCCGGACTGGCGGGAGTGGGTTACGGCGAAGGTGTCGCGGTGGGCGACTACGACAACGATGGGCGCCCCGATCTCTTCATCAGCAACGTGGACAGGAATCATTTGTTCCACAACAACGGCAACGGCACCTTCACCGACGTCACCGACAAAGCGGGCGTGGGCGGCGCCACCTACCAGGGCCGCAAGATGTGGAGCACCGCGGCGGCATGGCTCGATTACAACAACGACGGGAAACTCGACTTGTTCGTCTCCAACTATTGCCGGTGGGATCCCGCGACGGAGAAGCCGTGCCTCCAGAATGGCGCCTACACGTTCTGCAATCCGCGCGCCTACGGACCACTCCCGCACACCCTTTATCGCAACAACGGCGACGGGACGTTCACGGATGTCACCGCCGAGGTGGGCCTCGACAAGTATCTGGGCCGCGGCATGGGAATCGCCGTGGCCGATTACGATGGCGACGGTTACCCGGACGTCTTTGTCGCCAACGACGCCTCGCCGAATCAGCTCTTTCACAACATCGGCGGCAAGCGCTTCGAAGAAGTTGCGCTCGATTCCGGAGTCGCCCTCGCCGAATCCGGCAACGCGATTTCAGGAATGGGGGCGGATTTTCGCGATACCCGGAACAAAGGTCTGCCCGATATATGGACCACCGCTCTCGAGAAGCAGACGTTTCCCTTCTTCCGCAATCTCGGCAACGGCCAGTTCGCCGACGGCACCGGGTTCGCCGGGCTGGGCCTGGAGACCGCCAGCATGTCCGGCTGGTCGAACGGCATCTTCGATTTCGACAACGACGGCTGGAAAGATCTGTTCGTCGCGCGCGGCAACGTCCTCGACAACGTGGAACTGTTCTCAGCCCGTCACAAGGAGGAGCCGAACAGCGTCTTCCGAAATCTTGGCAACGGTAAGTTCAGGAACGTGAGCGCGACCGCCGGCCCCGATTTTCAGATCCCCGCCGTTCACCGCGGCACGGCGTTCGGAGATCTCGACAACGACGGACGCATCGACGTGGTGGTCACCGTGCTGAACGGCAAGGCCCAAATCTTCCATAACACCTCACAGAATGGCAATCACTGGCTGCTGCTCAATCTGCGGGGCACGAAAAGCAATCGCATGGCGATTGGCGCGAAGGTTCGCCTGACCACCTCCGAAGGGCTGGTGGAGTACAACCACGTGACCACCAGCGTGGGGTACGCTTCGTCCAGCGATTCCCGCGTGCACTTCGGTTTGGGACCGGCCCGTTCGGCGAGGGAAATTCAGATTATCTGGCCCAGCGGAATTCACCAGACGTTGCACGATGTGGCGGCGGACCGGATCGTCCCGATCACGGAGCCGTCTCAGTAGCCTGCGGAGCGCCCATGCCGGGGGGAGTGGGCATGGACCGCGGGTCGGTCTGCTCGCGCAGACGCACGAACTCATCCCTTTCCCGCAGCGCATCCGCTTTCCTGCCGGCCTGACGAAACGCCTGTCCCAGAAAGAAGTGAATCGAGTCGTTGTTGGGCTGCTGTTGCAGGGCCTCCTGCAGGGCCGCGATGGCTTTATCCGTCTCGCCCATGGCCAGATAAGCCTGCCCGATGGCGGTCAGGGCGATCCAGCGGTCCCGCGCGGGCTCCAGGCGCATGGCGTTCCGCGTTATTTCGATGCCGCCTTCGGGGTCGCCATCGCGAGTCCGCAGGAATCCGACCACCAGCATAGAAGGCCAGTGCGCCGGGTGAGCCTTCAGCTCTTTCTCGAATTCGGAGAGCGCGAGACGCTGATCCATTTCCATTTGATAAACGCCATTGGCGTAATGAACGCCGGGGAAATCCGCATATTTGGACATCAATTCGCGGAATGCCTCTTCGGCTTCGGTTGAACGGCGGCACATGTTGGCCCAGGTGGCCCGGCCGGCCAGATCCACCACCGCTCGTTCCTGCGGCGTGAGACTCTCCGGCCGCCGCGGCATGGTCAAAGCACACAGCCCGATGGCCTCCTCCACTTCCGGCGTGTTCACCTTCTTCACGGTGAGCGGACCCAACTGGGCCAGCGCCTCGTCATAGGCCTGCTCCCGGACCAGAATGAGAGCGGCGTGGCGGCGCACCAGGGTCTCGAACACCAGGTTGGGACCGAGTCCCAGCGATTCGCCTTTCATGATGTCCACGAGCGCCTGATGGAGATCCCCCATCTCGTATTCGCAGAGTCCGAGAAATCCGATCGCCATCCCCAGTTGTGGCGCCAGCGCGACGCCTTTGCGGAAAGCGTCCCGTGCTTCGGGAAAGCGTTGCAACTGGTACAGGTCGGCGCCCATGTACAGCCACCCCTCGGCCCAGTCGGGACGTATGTCGAGCGCTTTCCGGTAAAGATTCACCGCTTCGGCGGGATTGCTGTCCACTTCCGCCTGAGCGCGCGCCGCAAGGTCGTCGAAGTTCTCGACCGTGGAGGTCTGTGCCTGGAGCAGCGATGCCCACAAGACGGCGGGTAAGCAGAACCACTTCATGGAAAGTGCTTTTCATTTTATCGCGACGGCCGGGGTACGTCGTTACGCTGAACCGGCGGGACGCCGTTATCCTGAAGAGGATGCGAGCTGTCACTCTGCTGGTGCTGCTGGCCTGTGCGGCCGTTGCCCAGGATTCGAACCCCGAACAGCTTTTTCGGGAAGCCGTGGAAGCGCAGCAGCACGGCGACTACGAGCTGGCCGTGCAGAAGTATCGGCAACTGGTCGCCTTGCGTCCCGACGTGCCGGAGATCCACGCCAATCTGGGAGCGGCTCTGGTTCATCTGGGCCGCTTCGACGACGCGATCGCGCAGTACGAGAACGCGCTCGCCGCCAGACCCGGCGAGATGCAGATCCGCATGAATCTCGCGCTGGCCTACTACAAGGCCGGGCGCATCAACCAGGCCGCCGCCGAGTTTGAGAAACTGCACGCGTCCGCTCCGGCGGAAAAGCGCATTACTCTCCTGCTGGCGGATTGCTGGTCGCAGCAGGGCGAAAACAACAAAGTGATTGACCTGCTGGCGCCGCTGGATGCCGACAGCCACGACGACCTGACCTTCTCATTCCTTTACGGCTCTGCGCTGATGCGGGCAGGCCAAATGGATCGCGGCCAGCAGGTGATGGATCGCATTCTGCGAAATGGCGACTCCGCCGAGGCTCGCGTGCTGATGGCCTCCTCGCGCCTCCGCCGGCTGGATTATGCTGGCGCAAAAGCGGACCTGCAACGCGCCGTTGAACTCAATCCCACGTTGCCCGGCGTTCATTCTCTCCTCGGATCGGCCCTCGACGGGCTCATGGACACCGGGGCGCTTACGGCCTATCAAAAAGAGCTGGAGATCAGCCCCAACGACTTCGCGGCAAACCTCCACGTGGGAGTGGAAGCGCTTCATGACCGTCAGCTCGATGAGGCCGAGATGCATCTTCGGCGCGCTCTCGCGGTGAGGCCGGACGATCCCGGAGCGTTGCTGCAGCTCGCCAACCTGCTGACGGCGCAGAACAAGCGCGACGAGGCGCGCGGCGTTCTCGAGGATCTGGTCCGCCGTTTCCCGGATTTTCGCGAGGCCCACGCGGCGCTGGCGGGCGCGTATTACCGGCTGCAACGGAAAGCGGACGGCGATGCCGAGAGCGTCATCGTGAGAAAGCTGAATGCGAAACAACAGTCCAGCGACGCCGCAATACCGACGACTGGAAGCGAGGCCCATCAGAGCCGCTGAGCGGAGTGGGGCAGGTTTGCAGCCGGTTTGCAACCTGCGGCCGATTTTCAATCGGTCTGCCGAAGCGCGGTTGCAAACCGCGCGCAGGATACAATCCTGCCCCACTTAGCGGCAAGGACTCTAGCCGACGATTCCCTTCCCTTCGCGAATGGCGATGTAGCGGTTCAACGGCAGCGAGGTGAAGCGATCCACGCGTTTGGACGGCAGCGGCCAGCGGATTTCCAGCGAGTCGATTCTGGACGCCTGCCCGATGCCCAGCACCATCCGCGGATCGTGCGACGAGAGATAGCTGCCGCCGCCCACCTTGAGCCGGCTTCGCCGCACGCCGCCGAATTCCCACGTGACGCGAGCGCCCACGGCGTCGATATTCGCGGTCGTCCCAATGAGCCGCAGGCCCAGCCATTTGTTGCGGGCCCCCACCTCGTTGTGCAGAAGCAGCGGGGCGGATCCGCTGTTGTTGATGAGTATGTCCACGCCGCCGTCGTTATCGTAGTCGCCGATGGCCATTCCCCGAGCCGGCCAGTGCTGCTGAAACGCCGGACCGCCCTGGCTGCTCACGTTAATCAGCTTTTTGCCGTCGTTGTGAAACAGCAGGAGCGGCTCGGCCCATGTGACGTTGCGCAGAAGCACGTCCACCATGTCGTTGGGATGCCCGTTGGCGATGAACAGGTCGATATTGCCGTCGTTATCGTAGTCGAGAAACTTCAAGCCCCAGCCGCTCAGATAGAACGTGGCCTTGCCGATGCCCATCTCGTCGGCGCGGTCGGTAAAGGTCTCGTTGCCATCGTTGTGATAGAGGCAGAAACGCTCGCCGTCGATGTTAGCGACGAAAAGATCCTCCAGGCCGTCGTTGTCGTAGTCGGCCGAATCGACACCCATGCCCGAGCGCGCCTGGCCATCGGTGTTGTACGCGACGCCCGCGGAAATCCCGATCTCTTCGAATTTCCCGCCGCCGCGATTGACGTACAGATAATTCGGGACGGCGTCGTTGGCGACAAACAGATCCATCAGCCCGTCGTTGTTGATATCCGTGGCCACCACGCCGTGCGCCTTGCCCGGATTCTTTCCAATGTCCGTGAGATGGCCGACCTCGGTGAACGTCCCGTCGCCGTTGTTGTGGTACAAGGCGCTGAGACGCGGCTCGAAAATCGTGGGAATGCAATAAGAGTATTTGTTCAGCGCGTCGCTGCCGCAGGTTTTCGGGTGCGGGCCGCTGTAGTCCACGAAACCGCAGACGAACAGGTCGAGTTTTCCGTCGTTGTCGTAATCGAACCACACCGCCGACGTGGACCACCCGCCTTTGGCGACACCGGCCTGCGCGGTGACGTCGGTGAAGGTGCCATTGCGATTGTTCCGGTACAGGACATTGTCGCCGTAGCAGGTGAGATACAGATCGGGATATCCGTCGCCGTCGAAATCGCCGACGGCCACGCCTTCGCCCCAGCGCGCGGCGATCAGCCCGGCTTCACGAGTGACGTCGGTAAAGGTCCCATTGCGATTGTTCCGGTACAGGGCGTTGCGAGGGGAACCCGTGGGCTGATGAAAAGCGCTCGGCCCGGTGTTGATGAGCAGGATGTCCATCCATCCGTCGTTGTCGTAGTCGAGGAAGGCGCACCCGGAGCACATCGCTTCCGGCAGCCAGCGCTTGGTCGACTTTCCGTTGTCGTGAACCCACGTGATGCCACTGCGCTCGCCGGCGACAATTTCGAAGATGGAGCTGGAGGACGGCTTCTGACCAGCTTGGAGGCGGCGGGTAAGTGCCGCGGCTCCCAGCGAGGCGAGGAGATCGCGGCGTGTGAACGACATCAAGGCTCCATTGTAGTGCGGACGTCTGTGCGGGCCGAAGCCGGAGCGATGAGCCGCGCGAACGCGCCGCCTACTGCGCGGGACTTCTGTTGCTTTCGGTGCGCTGCAACGCGGGCGCGTAGTTCGGGTCGATGGAAATGGCCTTGCGCCAATGCTCCAGCGCTTTTGCGGTCATGCCGCGGGAATAGCAAAGCTCGCCGACTTTGTACTGCATTTCCGCGGACGGCGGGGTCAGCTCGAGGGCTTTCTCCAGATGGGGAATGGCCTCGTCGATTCTGCCGCTGCCCAGCAGTGTCGTGCCCAGGTTGCTCTCGATGGTGGCGTCGTTCGGACGGAGTTGAGCGGCCTGCCGAAGGTGTTCGATCGCTTCGTCCAGTTTGCCCGCCCCGTAAAGAGCGATGGCCAGATTGACATGCAGGGCCACATCCTCGGGGTCCTGCCGCAGCGCTTTTTGCGCGAAATCGATGGCTTCGGCGCTTCTTCCAGTGCTGAGCGCGAGCGCGGCGGCCAGGCTGTCGCGCGTGCGGACATCGTCCGGATCCATCGCCAGAGCCTTCTGAAGCGGCGCTATGGCTTCATCCGGTTTCCCGGACT
>Ga0326727_10008409_pt1 | contig 26207 bp, 19 predicted proteins | sample MB2enrmetagenome_FD_207643 | JGI IMG/M metagenome (GOLD analysis project Ga0326727, IMG submission 207643) | Lab enriched peat soil microbial communities from McLean, Ithaca, NY, United States - MB29MY | ecosystem: Environmental > Terrestrial > Soil > Wetlands > Peat | place: USA: New York...
GGGGATCGGGCCGCGAAGCGGACCGATGGGCTACGCCCCGCTCAGGCTCCCCCGTGCCGAAGCCGCCTGCCGGCGCTGCTCCGCGACCTGCGCATGCATGGCTTTCTGTAACTTCTCGAACGCGCGCACCTCGATCTGCCGGACCCGCTCGCGCGAGATATTGTATTGCTGCGACAGGTCTTCGAGCGTGGTCGGATTGTCCTTCAGGCGGCGCTCGATGAGGATATGGCGCTCGCGCTCGTTCAGCGTCGACAGCGCGCCGGACAGCAGGGCTTTACGCCCGGAGAGTTCCTCGTGCTCGCCGATCGCGGTTTCCTGACTGTCGGAGTCATCGACCAGCCAATCCTGCCACTCGCCTTCGCTGTCGGCGCGGACGGGGGCGTTCAGGCTGTGGTCGGGGGCCGAGAGACGGCGGTTCATGCTCACCACGTCCTGCTCGGGCACGTCGAGCACACGGGCGATCTTGGCTACCTGTTCAGGCTGCAGGTCGCCGTCGTCGATCGCCTGCATCTGGCCCTTCAGCCGCCGCAGGTTGAAGAACAGCTTCTTTTGCGAGGCCGTGGTGCCCATTTTCACCAGCGACCAGGAATGCAGGATGTACTCCTGGATGGCGGCGCGAATCCACCACATGGCGTAGGTGGCGAGACGGAAGCCGCGGTCCGGGTCGAACCGCTTCACCGCCTGCATCATGCCGACATTGCCTTCGCTGATCAGCTCGCCCAGCGGCAGCCCATAACCACGGTAGCCCATGGCGATTTTGGCGACCAGGCGCAAATGGGAGGTGACAAGCTTGTGCGCCGCCTCCATATCTTCGTGATCGCGCCAGCGCTTGGAGAGGGCGAGCTCCTCCTCGGGGGTGAGCATGGGGAATTTGCGGATATCCTGGAGATACCGCGACAGGTTCCCCTCGGGGGCGACGTTGATGACGGCAGAGACCACGGCAGGATCCTTTCGTCCGTTCGGCTTGTTTCCCACCCTTGGCGGCGCGGGAGGTGGGCCGTTTTGGTTGGGCCGGCCGGTAGAGGCCGGGGGGGGCCTGGATGCGATCATCGCGCCCCGGTTTCCGCCCCATCTGGCAGCGTTCCACCGGTCGGTTGCATGACGCGGGCACCCCGTGCGCGCCATTCAGCATGGGGGTTGTATAACCGATCAACCAGCCCGGGTCAATAATCAGGACCAATTAAGTCAGGATTAAGTTTCCGTCACGGCGCCCAGCCCGAGCCCCAGCCGGTCGAGCAGCGCCTGCATGTCGGGCGGCGGGGAGGTGCGGAAGCTGAGCTGCGCCCCGGTGCGCGGATGGGCGAAGCCGAGTCGGGCCGCATGCAGGGCCTGGCGCGGGAAGTCGAGCAGGGCGCGCCGGGTCGGCTCGTCGAGCAGGCGGGCGGCGGCCGGGATGCGGCGGAGATAAAGCGGGTCGCCGACCACGGGATGGCCGCGGCTGGCCAGGTGGACGCGGATCTGGTGGGTGCGGCCAGTAGCCAGCCGCACGTCCAGCAGCGCGACGGCGGCCTGGTGCTGGCCGATGGTGCGGTAGCGGGTGAGCGCGGGCTTGCCGCCGCGGACGACCAGGGCCATGCGCTTGCGCTCGCGCGGGTCACGGCCGATGGCGCCGTCGATCTCGCCGGAGGCGGGGTTGGGCAGGGCCCAGCACAACGCAAGATACGCGCGGTCGAGGTCGCGGGCGGCGAAGGCGGCCGACAGGGCGGCCAGCGCCGGTTCGGTCTTGGCCACCACCATGACGCCCGAGGTGTCCTTGTCGAGCCGGTGGACGATGCCGGGGCGCTTCTCGCCGCCGATGCCGGGGAGCGTATCGGCACAATGGGCGAGCAGGGCGTTGACCAGGGTGCCCTGCTCGTTGCCCGGGGCGGGATGGACGACCAGGCCGGGCGGCTTGTCGAGCACCAGCAGGTCGGCATCCTCGTAGAGGACGGGGAAGGGAATGGCTTGCGGCAGCGGCGTGGCCGGTGCCGGGGCCGGCGGGCTGAGCCGGTAAAGCGCGCCGGGACGGACGGGTTCGGAAGCCTCGCCGATGCGGGTGCCGTCACGGCTGGCATGGCCGGCCTCGATGAGGGTTTTCACCCGGGAGCGGGAGAGGGCGGGAATCCGCTCGGCGAAAAACCGGTCCACCCGCTGCCCGGCGGCCTCGGGCGGGGCGAGGGCGGTATGGACGATTGCGTCGGGGCGGGTTTCATCGGACATGCGGGGATCGGGATACCCCGGATGGCGGGGCGGGTGGAGGGCTGACGGCATGCGCGGGCTGATGGTGGCGGTGGTGGTGGTGATGGGGCTGCTGATCTTCGCCGGAATGGCGACGATCGGGCTGACGATCGTCCACCGGATCCTGGCGGTGCCGCCGGCGCCGCCGGCCGCCTGGAACGTGATGCTGGACGAACCGGCAGGGACCCGCATCGCGCTGGTGTCGGCACTGGCGGACCGGTTGGCGCTGCGGCTGGAAGGGGGCGGGCCGGATCGGGTGGTGGTGGTGGATATGCAGACGGGCAGGGTGCTGGGGCGGGCCGGGCTGGCGAAATAGGGGGGTGCAGCCGGGGCGCTGCCCCCGGGCCCCGCCCGCCGCGGAGCGTGCCTTCGGCACGACGGGCTTTGCCTCCTGGACCTCCGCCAGGGCTTGGCCCCTGGACCCCTTGCTTTCTTGACGCGCCCCCGCCTTGCGACCACAAGCGCAGGAAAGAAGCCCCGACGCCGGGAGGGAGCGAGATGGATTTCAGCCTCACCGAGGAGCAGCTTGCCTTCCAGCATACCGCGCGCAGTTTCGCCCGCGCGCAGCTGCTGCCGAATGCGTCGCGCTGGGACGAGGAGCGGCATTTTCCCGCCGAGGAATTGCGCGCCGCCGCAGAACTCGGCTTTGCCGGCATCTATGTTCCCGAGGCGCAGGGCGGCACCGGCCTGACCCGGCTGGATGCGGCGCTGATCTTCGAGGAACTCGCCGCCGCCGATCCGTCCACCGCGGCGTTCCTGACCATCCACAACATGGTGGCCTGGATGCTGGCGCGGTTCGGCGACGATGCGCTGCGCGCCCGGTTCCTGCCGAGAGTGCTGAGCGGCGAGCATTTCGTCAGTTATTGCCTGACCGAACCGGGCGCCGGCAGCGACGCGGCGGGGCTGAAGACGCGGGCGGAGCGGCACGGCAACGGGCACTACCGGCTGAACGGGGCCAAGGCGTTCATCTCCGGCGGCGGCATCGCCGACCTGTATGCGACCATGGTCCGCACCGGCGAGGAAGGGCCGCGCGGCATCTCCTGCGTGGTGGTGGAGAAGGGCACGCGCGGACTTTCCTTCGGCAAACCCGAGCACAAGATGGGCTGGAACAGCCAGCCCACCACGTCGGTGACGTTCCAGGATTGCCTGGTGCCGGTGGGCAACCGGGTGGGGGCGGAGGGTGAAGGGTTCCGCTTCGCCATGATGGGGCTGGATGGCGGGCGCATCAACATCGCCGCCTGCAGCCTGGGCGGGGCGCGCGCCTGCCTGCAGGCGGCGATGTCCTATGCGCAGGAGCGGCGGGCCTTCGGCCGCGCGTTGTCGGACTTCCAGGCGCTGCAGTTCAAGCTGGCCGACATGGCAACGGAGCTGGAGGCGGCGCGCCTGATGGTGCATTGCGCCGCGGCGGCGCTGGATGCCGGCGCCCCGGACGCCACGCTGCGCTGCGCCATGGCCAAGCGCTTCGCCACCGATGCCTGTTTCCGCATCTGCGACGAGGCGCTGCAACTGCATGGCGGCTATGGCTACATCAAGGAATACCAGATCGAGCGGTATCTGCGCGATCTGCGCGTGCATCGCATCCTGGAAGGCACCAACGAGATCATGCGCGTGATCATCGCCCGCAAGCTGATGGAGGCGGCATGAGGATCGCATTCATCGGCCTGGGCAATATGGGCCTGCCCATGGCGGCCAACCTGCTGAAGGCGGGGCACGCGGTGGCCGGATTTGATCTTGTCGCCGCATCGGTGGAGCGGCACGTGGCGGCCGGTGGCCGCGCCGCTGCGTCGGTGGCCGAGGCGGCCGGCGATGCGGAGGTGGTGATCACCATGCTGCCCGCCGGCAGCCATGTGGCGGCGGTGGTGGCGGAGATTCTCGCCGCCGCGCCGGGCAAGCCGCTGCTGATCGACAGTTCCACCATCGATGTCGAGACGGCCCGGCGGCTGGCGGCGCAGGCCGCGGGGCATGGGGTGGACATGCTGGATGCGCCGGTTTCCGGCGGGGTGGGCGGCGCCACCGCCGGCACGCTGACCTTCATGGCGGGCGGCAGCGCGGCGGCCTTCGCCCGCGGCCTGCCCGTGTTGCAGGCCATGGGCAGGACCGTCGTGCATGCCGGCGGACCGGGGGCCGGACAATCGGCGAAAATCTGCAACAACATGATCCTCGGCATTTCCATGATCGCCGTGTCCGAGGCGTTCGTGCTGGCCGACCGGCTGGGGCTCGACCGGCAGAAACTGTTCGACATCGCCTCGACCTCCTCCGGCCAGTGCTGGTCGCTGACCAGCTATTGCCCGGTGCCCGGGCCGGTGCCCGGCTCGCCGGCCAATCGCGGCTATCTGCCGGGCTTCACCGTGGCGCTCATGCTGAAGGATCTGTTGCTCGCGCAGCAGGCGGCGGAAGCGACCGGGGCGGCCACGCCGCTGGGGGCGCATGCGGCGCGGCTGTACCAGGCGCTCGCCGACAGCGGCGAGGGCGGCCGGGATTTCTCGGTGACCTACGACTATCTCGCCGACCTGTACCGTCAGGAAGCGCCCTGATGTCCGCCGGGGCCTTCATGGCGGCGCGGGATTTCCTGCTGGCCCATCGCACCGACTATGCCGCCGCCTGTGCGGGATTCCGCTGGCCGGTGATGGACCGCTTCAACTGGGCACTCGACTGGTTCGATGCCGAACTGGCGCGCGGCGATCTGGCCGGGCGGCCGGCGCTGCGCATCGTCGGACCGGGGGCGGCGGAGCTGAGTTTCCGCCAGCTTTCCGAGCGGTCGAACCGGGTGGCGAACGGGCTGCGCGCGCTCGGCCTGCGCCGCGGCGACCGCGTGCTGGTGATGCTGGGCAATGTCGCGCCGCTGTGGGAAGTCATGCTGGCGGCGATGAAGCTCGGTGCGGTGGTGGTGCCGGCGACCACGCTGCTGACCGCCGAAGACCTGGCCGGGCGGGTGGCGCGGGCGCGCGTGCGGTGCGTGGTCGCTGCGGCGGCGGATGCCGGCAAGCTTGTGCTGGCCGATGCGGCAGTCACCCGCATTGCCGTGGGAGAGCCGGTTGCGGGCTGCGTCGCCTATAAGAGTTTGCTCGATTCATCTGCCGGGTTCGTGCCGGACGGGGTGACGGCGGCGGACGACCCGCTGCTGCTGTATTTCACCTCGGGCACCACGGCCCGGCCGAAGCTGGTGCTGCACAGCCACGCTTCCTATCCGGTCGGGCATTTGTCCACGATGTACTGGCTCGGCTTGCAGCCGGGCGATGTGCATCTGAACATCTCCTCGCCGGGCTGGGCCAAGCATGCCTGGTCGTGCTTTTTTGCGCCGTGGATCGCCGGCGCCTGCGTGTTCATCGCCAACCAGCCGCGGTTTTCGGCGCCTTGGGTGCTCGATGCCGTCCGCGACAACGGCGTGACCACGCTGTGCGCGCCGCCGACGGTGTGGCGGATGTTCATCCAGGAGGATTTGTCCGCCTGGAAGACTGCGTTGCGCGACCTGTGCAGTGCCGGCGAGCCGCTGAATCCCGAGGTGATCGACCGGGTGAGAAACGCCTGGGGGCTGACCATCCGCGACGGCTATGGCCAGACCGAGACCACCGCGCAGATCGGTAATTCGCCCGGCCAGCCGGTGAAGCCGGGCTCGATGGGCCGCCCGCTGCCCGGCTATGCCATTCGCCTGCTCGATGCCGACGACCGCGATGCCGGGGAAGGCGGGGTCTGCATCTCGCTGTCGCCGCGCCCGCTGGCGGTGATGCGCGGCTATCAGAACGATGCCGGCGGCATCGATCCGGTGGACGGCAAGGTCTATCGCACCGGCGATGTCGCCAGCCGGGATGCCGACGGGTATCTGACTTACGTCGGCCGTGCCGATGATGTTTTCAAAGCGTCGGATTACCGCATCAGCCCGTTCGAGCTGGAAAGCGTGCTGATCGAGCACCCGGCGGTGGCCGAGGCGGCGGTGGTGCCGGCGCCCGACCCGCTGCGGCTGGCGGTGCCGAAAGCCTTTGTTGCGCTGGCAGCGGGATACCCGCCGGAACAGGACACCGCGTTGTCGATCTTCCGCCACCTGCGCGCGCGGCTGTCGCCGTACCAGCGGGTGCGCCGCCTCGCCTTCGCCGAGCTGCCGAAGACCATCAGCGGCAAGATCCGCCGCGTCGAGCTGCGCCGCGCCGAGGCGGCCCGCATCGGCCGCGCCGACGGCGAGTGGCGCGAGGACGATTTTCCCGAATTCCAGGACTGACGCCGTATGGGTGCCAACACCGCCTACGGGCTCGATTTCGAGCTTGGCGACGATATCGACATGCTGCGCGACACGGTGCGCCGGTTCACCGCCGCCGAGATCGCCCCGCGCGCCGCGGCGATCGACCGCGACAATGATTTCCCCGCCGATCTGTGGGCCAAAATGGGCGAGATCGGCATCCTCGGCATCACCGCCGATGAGGAGTACGGCGGCGCGGGCATGGGGTATCTGGCGCATTGCGTGGCGATGGAGGAGGTCAGCCGCGGCTCGGCGTCGGTGGGGCTGTCCTACGGTGCGCATTCCAATCTGTGCGTCAATCAGATACGTCGCAACGGCTCGCCGGCGCAGCAGCGGCGCTACCTGCCGAAGCTGATCAGCGGCGCGCAGGTCGGGGCGCTGGCCATGAGCGAGCCGGGCGCTGGATCGGATGTCGTCGGCATGAAGCTGCGCGCCGACAGGCGTGGCGACCGCTATGTGCTCAACGGCACGAAATTCTGGATCACCAACGGACCGACCGCCGATGTCGTGGTCGTCTACGGCAAGACCGCGCCGGAGGCCGGGCCGCGCGGCATCACCGCCTTCCTGGTGGAGAAAGGCTTTCCGGGATTCTCCTGCGCGCAGAAGCTGGACAAGCTGGGCATGCGCGGCTCCGACACCGGCGAACTGGTGTTCGAGGATTGCGAAGTGCCGGAAGAAAACGTGCTGGGGGCGGTGGATGGCGGCGTGGCCGTGCTGATGAGCGGGCTCGATTACGAGCGGGCGGTGCTGGCGGCGGGGCCGCTGGGCATCATGCAGGCCTGCCTGGACATCGTGCTGCCCTATGTGCATGAGCGCCGGCAGTTCGGCCAGGCGATCGGCGAGTTCCAGCTGATGCAGGGCAAGCTCGCCGACATCTACACCACGCTGAACGCGGCGAAATCCTATGTGTACGCGGTGGCGAAGGCGTGCGACCGCGGCCGCGCCACGCGCAAGGATGCCGCCGGCGCCATCCTGTTTGCGTCCGAGCGGGCCACCTGGATGGCGCTGGAGGCGATCCAGATGCTCGGCGGCAACGGCTATATCAACGATTACCCGACCGGCCGGCTGCTGCGCGACGCCAAGCTGTACGAAATCGGCGCCGGCACCAGCGAAATACGGCGCATGCTGATCGGGCGGGAGTTGTTCAGGGAAACCGCCGGATGATCCTGGCGACGGAAGCCGATCCGCGGGATGCGGCCTTCCGCGCCAATGAAGCGGCGATGGCCGGGCTGGTCGCCGATCTGCGCGCGCAGGTCGCCCGTGCCGCGCTGGGCGGCGGCGCGCAGGCGCGCCAGCGGCACCGGGACCGCGGCAAGCTGCTGCCGCGCGAGCGGATCGATGCGCTGCTCGATCCCGGCACGCCGTTCCTGGAATTCTCCCAGCTCGCCGCGCACGGCATGTACGGCAACGAGGTGCCCTGCGCCGGGGTGATCACCGGCATCGGCCGGGTGGCCGGGCGGGAATGCGTGGTGGTGTGCAACGACGCGACGGTGAAAGGCGGCAGCTATTATCCGCTCACGGTGAAAAAACACCTGCGGGCGCAGGAGATCGCGGCCCGCAATCATCTGCCCTGCCTCTATCTGGTGGATTCCGGCGGCGCCAATCTGCCCAGCCAGGACGAGGTGTTTCCCGACCGCGATCATTTCGGCCGGATCTTTTTCAATCAGGCGACCCTGTCGGCCGCCGGCATCGCCCAGATCGCGGTGGTGATGGGATCCTGCACGGCCGGCGGCGCCTATGTGCCCGCCATGTCGGACGAGACGATCATCGTGCGCGGCCAGGGCACCATTTTTCTCGGCGGGCCGCCGCTGGTGAAGGCGGCGACCGGCGAGATCGTGACCGCCGAGGAGCTGGGCGGGGCGGAGGTGCATACGCGTCTGTCCGGCGTGGCCGACCACTATGCCGAGACCGACGCCCACGCGCTGGGCATCGCGCGGCGTGTGGTGGCGTCGCTGAACGGTCGGAAACGGCCCGACCTGGCGCTGCAGGCGCCGGTGCCGCCGCGCTACGATCCGGCGGAACTCGGCGGCATCATTCCGGCCGACCGGCGCCGCCCTTACGATGTGCGCGAGGTGATCGCGCGCATCGTCGATGACAGCCGGCTGGATGAGTTCAAGCGCCTGTACGGCACCACCCTTGTCACCGGCTTCGCGCATGTCTGGGGCATTCCGGTGGGCATTGTCGCCAATAATGGCATCCTGTTCAGCGAGAGCGCGCTGAAGGCCGCCCATTTCATCGAACTCTGCGCCCAGCGGCGCCTGCCGCTGGTGTTCCTGCAGAACATCACCGGGTTCATGGTGGGGCGCAAATACGAACAGGGCGGCATTGCCAAGGACGGCGCCAAGATGGTCACGGCGGTGGCCACCGCGCAGGTGCCGAAACTCACCGTCATCATCGGCGGCAGTTTCGGCGCCGGCAATTACGGCATGTGCGGCCGCGCCTTCGACCCCAACTTCCTGTGGATGTGGCCGAATGCGCGCATTTCCGTCATGGGCGGCGAGCAGGCGGCGAGCGTGCTGGCGACCATCCGCCGCGACGCGATGGAGGCGCGCGGCGAGGTCTGGCCGGCGGAAGAGGAAGAAGCGTTCAAGCGGCCCGTGCGGGCCCAATACGAAACCCAGGGCCATCCCTATTACGCCAGCGCCCGGCTGTGGGATGACGGCATCATCGCCCCGGCACAGACGCGGCGCGTGCTGGCGCTCGGCCTGTCGGCGGCGCTGAACGCGCCGGTCCGGCCGACGAGTTTCGGCCTGTTCCGGATGTAGACGTCATGTTCGGCACGATGCTGATCGCCAACCGCGGCGAGATCGCCTGCCGCGTCATCCGCACCGCGCGGCGCATGGGCATCGCCACCGTGGCCGTCTATTCCGATGCCGATGCGGGCGCGCTGCACGTGGCATCGGCCGATGCGGCCTATCGTATCGGCCCGGCCGCGCCGCGTGAGTCGTATCTTTGCATCGACGCCATTCTGGAGGCGGTGCGGCGCAGCGGGGCGCAGGCGGTGCATCCCGGCTATGGATTCCTGTCGGAGAATGCCGCGTTCGCCGAAGCCTGCGAAGCGGCCGGGCTGGTGTTCATCGGCCCGCCCGTCGCCGCCATCCGCGCCATGGGCGGCAAAAGCGAGGCGAAGGCGCTGATGGCGCGCGCCGGCGTGCCGGTGGTGCCCGGGTATCACGGCGCCGGTCAGGATCCGGGGCTGCTGGCCGGCGAGGCCGCCCGCATCGGTTTTCCCGTGCTGATCAAGGCCAGTGCCGGCGGCGGCGGCAAGGGGATGCGCCTCGTGCGCGACGCCTCGGACTTCGCCGCTGCGCTGGCCGCGGCGACGCGCGAGGCCGCTGCTTGCTTCGGCGACGACCGCGTGCTGATCGAGCGCTATTTGCAACGGCCGCGCCACATCGAGGTTCAGGTGTTCGCCGACCTGCACGGCACCTGCCTTAGTCTGTTCGAGCGCGACTGTTCGGTGCAGCGGCGTCACCAGAAAGTGATCGAGGAGGCGCCGGCGCCCGGCATCGGCGCTGCCATGCGGGCGGCGATGGGCGAGGCGGCGGTGACGGCGGCGCGGTCGGTCGGCTATGCTGGCGCCGGCACGGTCGAGTTCATTGCCGAGGGCGAGCAGTTCTACTTCATGGAGATGAACACGCGCCTGCAGGTCGAACACCCGGTGACCGAGGCGATCACCGGGCTGGACCTTGTCGAGTGGCAGCTGCGCGTTGCCGCCGGCGAAAAACTGCCGGCGACGGCACCGCGGATCGACGGCCACGCCATCGAAGTCCGGTTGTATGCCGAAGACCCGGCGGGGGATTTTCTGCCCTCGGCCGGCCGGCTCGCGCATCTGCGTCTGCCTGCTGCCGTGCGGGTCGATAGCGGCGTGCGCTGCGGCGACCGGATCACGTCCGACTACGACCCGATGATCGCCAAGATCATCGCGCACGGGCCGGACCGCGACGCGGCTTTGCGGCACCTCGCGGCCGCTTTGGCGGACACCGAAATCGCCGGGCTGCAGACCAATCTCGGGCTGCTGCGCGCGGTGGTGGCGCATCCGGCCTTCGCCGCCGGCGGGGTGGATACCGGGTTCATCGGACGCCACGCAGAGACATTGCTCGCGGCGCCCGGCCCGCCGCCGGCGGCAGCGGTGGTGGCGGCCACGCTCGCTGTGCTGGAGGCGCGTGCGGCGGCGGCGGTGGTGCCCGGCGATCCGCACTCGCCCTGGACCGCCGTCGATTCCTGGCGCCTGAACCTCGACGGCGCGCAGACGGTGATGTTGCGGTGCGCCGGCGTGACGCATGCCGTGCGTGCCAGCCGGGACGGCGAGGCATGGGCCATCGCGCATGACGGCACGGTCCATGTTGCGGCCTTGCGGGCCGAAGACGGGAAAACCCTGCTGCGATGCGGCGATGTGACCTGTCCCGTTGCCGTCTGGACGGGGTCGGGGTTGGTTGCGGCTGTGCTTGGTGGTGTCACGTTTTCGTTCGATCTGGTCGATCCGCTGGCGCCGCCGCGCAGCGAGAGCGCGGGCGCGGGCCGTGTCATGGCGCCGATTCCCGGCCGGGTCGTCAGCGTGCTGGTGCGGCCCGGCGATGCGGTGGCGCGCGGGCAGGTGCTGATGGTGGTGGAGGCGATGAAGATGGAGCTGACGCTGAGCGCACCGGAGGCGGGAACGGTGGCCGCCGTGCATTGCGTTGTTGGCGACCGGGTGGAGGAGGGGCGGGATCTGGTCGATTTCGCCGATGCGGCAGCCTGATCCCCGCGCGGAGCGCCCCTTCGGCGCGACGGGTCAGTGGTCCCCCTGGGCAATCGCACTTGAACCTTACCTGGCAGATCCGATCTCTCGGGCTTTTGCCAGCCCGGCAAGACCTAAAACGAATAAAAGTTTTTTGTTCTTTTTTACAAAAAAGAACAAAAACAAGGCTTCTTTTTGAAAAAAGAAGCAAAAACTTTTATTCGTTTGTGCCGGCCTGGGCCAGACGTGGCCACCACGAGGCCGGGGTAGCGTCCCGGCTGGTCAGGGACAGATCATGAAACAAGCCGCAGCCGCGCTCGAAGACAAATACAACACCGCGCTCGACCGCGTGTACCTCACCGGCACCCAGGCGCTGGTCCGGCTGCCGCTGTTGCAGCGCCAGCGCGACCTGGCGGCCGGCCTGAATGCGGCCGGTTATGTGTCCGGCTATCGCGGCTCGCCGCTGGGCCAACTGGACATCCAGATGTGGGCGGCGCAGCCGCACACCGACGCGCACCACATCGTTTTCCACCCCGGCGTGAACGAGGAACTGGCGGCGACCGCCATCTGGGGCACGCAGCAGGTGCCGCTGCTGCGAGGGGCAACCTATGACGGTGTGTTCGCCTACTGGTATGGCAAAGGCCCCGGCGTCGATCGTTCAGGCGACGTGTTCAAACATGCCAATTACGCCGGCAGCGCGCGCAGCGGCGGCGTGCTGCTGATCGCCGGCGATGACCATGCCTGCAAATCATCGACCGTGCCGCACCAGAGCGAACTGGCCTTCGTGGCCGCCGCCTGCCCGGTGCTGGTGCCGGCGGATGTGCCCGATCTGCTGGAACTCGGGCTGCATGGCTGGGCGATGTCGCGCTGGTCCGGCCGCTATATCGGCTTCAAGACCGTCGCCGACGTGATGGACAGTTCGGCGAGCGTCGCGTTCGACCTCGCCGGCTTCGTCGTGCAGACCCCGGAGGGGCCGCATCCGGACGCCAATATCCGCCTGCCTGACCGGTCGCTGGAGCAGGAGGCGCGGGTTTTCCAGGTCGGGCTGCCGGCCGCGCAGGCCTATGCGCGCGCCAACCGGCTGGACCGCATCGTGGCCGATCCGCCGGGCGCCCGTTTCGGCATCATTGCGGTCGGCAAATCCTATCACGACACCCGCCAGGCGCTGGCCGAGTTGGGCCTGGGCGACGGCGCGCGGGCCGGCATCCGGCTGCTGAAGCTGGCGCTGGCCTGGCCGGTTGACCCCCAGATCGTTCGCCATTTCGCCGCCGGGCTGGCCGAAATCGTGGTGGTCGAGGAAAAGGCACCGCTGGTCGAGCAGCAATTGCGGGATATTCTGTACGCGCAGGCGGTGCGGCCGCGCATTCTGGGCAAAACCGACGAGGCGGGCGCGCCGCTGCTGAAGCGCCATGGCGAACTGTCATCGGCCGAGATCGCGCTGGCGCTGGCCGGACGCATCGAGCGCTTCGCCGGCAGCGAGTCGCTGCGCGCGCGCGTGGCTTTCCTTACCGGGCAGACCGCGCGGCTGGAGCGGGCGGAGCTCGCGACAGTGCGGAAACCCTTCTTCTGTTCGGGGTGCCCGCACAACACCTCCACGCGCGTCATCGACGGCAGCCGGGCGCTGGGCGGCATCGGCTGCCACACGCTGGCGGTGTGGATGGACCGCAGCACCGACACATTCAGCCAGATGGGCGGCGAGGGCGTGGCCTGGCTCGGCCAGGCGCCGTTCACCGAGGAGCGGCACGTCTTCGCCAATATGGGCGACGGCACCTATGTCCATTCCGGCGTGATGGCGATCCGCGCTGCCGTCGCCGCCGGGGTGAACATCACCTACAAGCTGCTGTTCAACGACGCCGTGGCGATGACCGGCGGCCAGCCCCTGGACGGGCATGTGACGGTGCCGCAGATCACCCGGCAACTGGCCGCCGAGGGCGTCGAGCACATCGTGGTGGTCAGCGACGAGCCGGAGAAACACGCGCAGGAAGCGGGCTTCGCACCCGGGGTGAGCGTGCATCACCGCCGCGAGATGCCCGCCATCGAGCGCGAGCTGCGCGACATACCGGGCTGCACCGTGCTGATCTACGACCAGACCTGCGCGGCCGAGAAGCGGCGCCGGCGCAAGCGCGGCACCTATCCCGACCCGCCGGTGCGGGCCTTCATCAACGAATCGGTCTGCGAAGGCTGCGGCGACTGTTCCCGCGCGTCGAACTGCCTGTCCGTGGTGCCGCTGGAAACGGCGTTCGGCACCAAACGCCGCATCGATCAGGCGTCCTGTAACAAGGATTTTTCCTGCATCGAGGGGTTCTGCCCGAGTTTCGTCACCGTGCATGGCGTGGCGCCCGCGCCGCGGGCCCGGGTGGTGCCGGACGCGCCCGGATTGCCGGCGCCGGCCGTGCCCTCCCCGGACCGGCCGTGGAACATCCTGGTCACCGGCATCGGCGGCACCGGCATCGTGACCATCGGCGCGCTGCTGGGCTTCGCCGCGCATGGCGAGGGCAGGCAGGTGACGGTGCTCGACCAGATCGGCATGGCGCAGAAGGGTGGCGCGGTGACCAGCCATATCCGCATCGCCCCCGGCGCGGCCGCGCCGGAGGCGGCGTTGCACGGATTGCAGGTCGGGCGGGGGGCGGCCGACCTGCTGCTGGGCTGCGACCTCGTGGTTTCCGCCGGGCGCGACACGCTGGCGGCGCTGCGCCAGGGTGCCACCCATGTGGTGCTCAACATCCACGAGACGCCGACCGCCGATTTCGTGCTCGACACCGACACGCGTCTGCCCTCGGCGCAGCTGCGGCGGAGCATTCTGGCGGCGGCGGGGGAGGCGGCGGTCGATCAGGTCGATGCCACCGCCCTGGCGGCGGCCCTGACCGGCGAGTCGGTGGCGGCCAATACGTTCCTGCTGGGCTTCGCCTGGCAGAAGGGGTGCATCCCGCTGACGCTCGACGCGCTGATGCAGGCCATCGCGCTGAACGGCACCGCGGTGGAGGCGAACAAGGCGGCGTTCACCTGGGGGCGCTGCGCCGCGATCGATCCGGCCCGGGTGGCGGCCGCTGCCGGCTTGCCGGCGGAAAGAACGGCGCCGGCGAGCCTCGACGAGATCATTGCTTTCCGCGAGGCGCTGCTGACCGAATACCAGTCGCGCCGCCTGGCGCAACGCTACCGCCTGCTGGTCGAGCGCGTGCGGGTGGCGGAAGAGCAGCGCTTTTCCGGTGGCACCGTGCTGACCGAAGCGGTGGCCCGTTCTTATGCGAAATTGCTGGCCCTGAAGGACGAATGGGAAGTGGCGCGGCTGTTTGCGGCGCCGTCGTTCCGCGCCGCGCTGCGGGCCGAGTTCGGGACGATCGAGCGGCTGGAGTTCCATCTGGCGCCGCCGCTGTTCGGGCGCCGCGACCCTGTGACGGGGCAGCTGTCGAAACGCCCCTATGGCGGCTGGATGATGGCGGTGTTCCGTTTGCTGGCGGCGCTGCGGTTCCTGCGCAACACACCGCTCGACCCGTTCAGCCATACCGCCGAACGGCGCCGCGAGCGGGCGCTGATTGCCGAGTACGAGGCGACCATTGATGCGATCCTCGGCCGCCTGTCGCCCGCGACACTGCCGGAAGCGGTGGCCCTGGCGGCGCTGCCGGAGCAGATTCGCGGGTTCGGGCATGTGAAGGAGCGCAGCATGCGGCTGGCCGAGGCGGAGCGGGAGCGGCTGCTTGCACCCGGCCGGGGCGCTGCCCCCGACCCCGGCAGGGGCCTTGCCCCTGCACCCCACCAAGGGCCTTTGCCCTTGGAACCCATTACTTAAGTCAAGGGGATCAAATCGCCGTTACGTCAGTTGTCGGCCAGCATGTGCAACGCATTCACCAAGGGTTCGCCCGAGACCGTGATCACGCCCTTGAACGGGTCGCCGAACTCGGTGAGAAGGAAAATGGCGAAGGTCAGCGCCACGGCAGACAGCCCCAGCACAACAGCCAGCAGGAAATTGCGCGGCGCGAACAGGCCGAGCCCGGCAAAAATCAGCATCAGCCAGAATATCAGCACGCCAAGCTGCCAGCCGGTCACCGTTGGCCCGGCTTCCTCCTCCATGCTCCAGCGCGTCTGCACGATGGCGTGCAGCACCGCCTGCGCCTCGACGACGATCCTCGGCACCGCCGGGCCGGCGGCGAGGCGTTCAAGCGATGCGTCCAGATCGTCCTGCAGGTCGTTGGCACCCCTCGGTTCGCCGCGGAACGGCGCATCCAGGTCGGGGAAGGTGTCGCGCACCAGCACGGCGGTGAAACGGAACAACAACTGACGGGCTTCGGTTGCCGGCGGGTCGATGCGGCGCAGCGTCCGGTCCAGTTCCTCGATCTGCGACGCCAGCCGCCGGATGTCGCGGTCGGCACCGTCGAATGTCGATTTCAGCGAGGCGATGCTCATGCCGAGCATCAGCGCCGCCAGCACGCCGATCAGGGTGAGCACCCGGCGGATGACGTCGCGCCCCTCGGTGGAGGCCAGTGTGCCGGGCGCACGAACCCGCACGGCGGCGCCGCAGCAAGCCGATCCGACGAGGGCGCCGAACACCAGAAAGCTGGTAGTGGCGCCCGTCAAATGCGCCGTGTCCGGATCGGCGTTGGTTGCGCTGGCACACTATGCGTCGGCATGAAAGAGTCTCTCGGTGTGATACGGCGATCGGTCACATACGCGACCGAGTGCGTCATTTGAGGGTGATCCTAGGGCAATACAAGCCGCGGCGGAATCCCACCGCGATCCGCCTTTTTCTGTGCGGGCTTGGCGGCGGCCTGGACGCGATGCGCGTCCCGACGCAGGATCGTCCCATGAACAAAGGTATCGGCATCGCCGGCATCGCCGGCCGCATGGGGCGCCTGCTGGCCGAGGAGGTCGCGGCCGCAAACCTCACACTCGCGGGAGGGATCGACCGCCCCGGCGCGACGATCGAGGGAGCCCGGCCCTACGCCGATATCGCGGCGCTGGCGGCGGCGGCGGACGTGGTGGTGGATTTCACCCATGCCTCGACGGCTGCCGGGCATGCCCGGGCGCTGGCGGCGGCCGGCACGGCCTGGGTGCTCGGCACCACCGGGCTTACGGCCGCCGATGACGCGGCGGTCGCCGAGGCGGCGCGCCATGTGCCGGTTGTCTATGCCCCGAATTTTTCCACCGGCGTGAACCTGGTGCTGGCGCTGGCCGAACGCATGGCGGCGGCTCTGCCCGCCGGGCAGTATGACGCCGAGATCGTCGAGATGCATCATCGCCAGAAGGTCGATGCGCCTTCCGGCACCGCCATCGGCCTGGGCCGGGCGGTGGCGAAGGGGCGCGGCGTGGTGCTGGAGGAGGTGGCGGAGAGCGGGCGGCAGGGCCATACCGGCGCACGGCGCACCGGCGCCATTGGTTTCGCGGCCCTGCGCGGCGGGCAGGTGGTGGGCGAGCACACGCTGCTGTTCGCGGGTGCGACGGAGCACATCGCCATCACGCACCGCGCCTTCGACCGGCGGGCCTTTGCGACGGGGGCGGTGCGTGCGGCGCTGTGGACGCGCGGGCGGCCGGCCGGGCTTTATTCGATGATGGATGTGCTGGGCATTTCCGGCGTGGCGTAGCCTATCGGTCCGTTTCGTGGCCCACCTCACCAACGGCTGTAAGCCCTCGGAACTCCTTACTTTAGGAATGGGGTCAAGGGTGCCACCGCCCCCTTGCGGGTCCAGGGCAGCGCCCTGGCCTTGTTGTCTTTCATGGAGCTGTCGCTGGCCGTGTAATCACGATCATGGATCGCTGGTTAGAAAAAGCACATAAAATTCTTGTGTTATCCTGCTCGCGCGTACTTGACCCTCCGCCCCCTTTCGTTCACACAGCGCCCCCAGCCAATTTGCCTCACGGGAATTTCCATGCGCGACAAGGGCGAGTTTCTGTTCACTTCCGAGTCCGTCTCGGAAGGCCATCCCGACAAGGTCGCCGACCGTCTCAGCGACACCGTTCTGGATGCGTTCCTTGCTGCCGACCCCTATTCGCGCGTTGCCTGCGAAACGCTGGTGACCACCAACCGGGTGGTGCTGGCCGGCGAGACCCGCGGTCCCGCCACCGTGACCCACGACTACCTGGCCCATCTGGCCCGGCTGGCCATCAAGGATATCGGCTACGAGCAGGACGGCTTTCACTGGCAGACCGCCGATATCGCCGTGCATCTGCATGCTCAGTCGGCGGATATCGCGGTGGGCGTGGACCAGGCCGGCAACAAGGACGAGGGGGCCGGCGACCAGGGCATCATGTTCGGCTATGCCTGCACCGAGACGCCGACGCTCATGCCGGCACCGCTCTACTATGCCCACGAACTGCTGCGCACCATCCGCGACCGCCGCCACGCCGGCGATTCTTCCGTGGCCGGGCTGCTGCCGGACGCCAAAAGCCAGGTGACGCTGCGCTACGTCAACGGCCGGCCGGTCGGGGCCACCAGCTTGGTGATCTCGACCCAGCATGAGGAGCGTCTGGACCAGGCGGAGATCAAGCGGCTGCTGCTGCCGCTGATCGAAACCGTGCTGCCGCCGGGATGGCTGCCGCCCGACAACGAGATCTACATCAATCCTACCGGCAAATTCGTCATCGGCGGTCCGGACGGCGATTGCGGCCTGACCGGGCGAAAGATCATTGTGGATACCTATGGCGGTGCCGCGCCGCATGGCGGCGGCGCGTTCAGCGGCAAGGACCCCACCAAGGTGGACCGCAGCGCCGCCTATGTGTGTCGTTACCTGGCCAAGAACGTGGTGGCCGCCGGCCTGGCGGAACGCTGCACGTTGCAGATCAGCTATGCCATCGGCGTGTCGCATCCGCTCTCGGTCTATGTGGAACTGCACGGCAATCCCTACGAGGTGAACGAGGCGAAGCTGGAGAAGACGCTTCGCGATCTGGTCAACCTGACGCCGCGCGGCATCCGCGAGCACCTGCACCTGAACCGGCCGATCTACGTGCCGAGCTCGGCGTACGGCCATTTCGGCCGCGAGCCGGATGCCGAGCTCGGCACCTTCACCTGGGAAAAGACGGACCTGGTGCCGGCGCTGAAATCCGCCTTCGGGCGCTGAACGGCGAAGACGGAAGGCGGCTGAAGCCGCCGCCGGACCGGCTGTACGGCCGTGCCCGCGGTCACAAGCTGCGTCCGCGCCAGGAACGCCTGCTGGCGGAGACTCTGCCGCGTCTACGTTTCGACCTGACCCGGGTTGCCGATCCCGGCTCGGCTTTTGCGTTCCGTCCGGCCGAGTTGTGGCTGGAAGTGGGTTTCGGCGGTGGCGAACATGCGCTGGCGCAGGCGGCGGCGCATTCCGGCGTCGGGCTGATTGCCTGCGAGGTGTTCGTCAACGGGATCTGTTCGCTGCTGTCCCGGCTGGTGCCGGAGGGCGATGTGGCGGAGGCGCCGCTGCCGGGGAACCTGCGCATCTGGGATGACGATGCGCGCACGCTGATCCGGGTTCTGCCGGATGCCTGCCTGGACCGGCTGTTCCTGCTGTTCCCTGATCCCTGGCCGAAGGTGCGGCACGCCAAGCGCCGCTTCGTGCATCCGGCATGGCTGGCTGAAGTGGCGCGGGTGCTGAAATCCGGCGCCGAGTGGCGAATCGCCAGCGACGCCCCGACTTATCAGGCATGGGTGGCGGAGGTGCTGGCGGCGCAGGCATTTTTCGACGTGTCGCCGCCTGCCGCGACGCGGCCTGAAGGCTGGCCGCCGACCCGCTACGAGGCGAAGGCGCTGGCGGCGGGGCGGGCGCCAGCCTACTGGTCCTGTATTAAACTAAGCCGGCAAGACCAGCACGCTACCCTAAACCCTGTTTCTTAATGAGTGGGTTCCAAGGGCAAGCCCTTGGTGGGGTCCAGGGGCGAAGCCCCTGGTGGGATCGGGCCGCGAGGCGGACCGATGGGCGAAGCCCCGATGCGACCCTCGATATTGCCGCGCATCAACGGCATGTCGATCCGTATGTTCCCGCGAGGCGTCTCGACCGGATAGGTCGGACAGTAGATTCGTATCACCCCGCTGCCGTCGTTCGTGCTCAGCGTGCCGGTGACGGGAAATTCCGCGACCTGTTTGAACAAAGGCGAGTTCAGCACCCGTTCGAGCCGCGCCATCTGGCGCAGGTCGGTCCAGAAGCCGGGCTGGGCCACCACCATGCTGATCCCCAGGTCGCGGAGTTCCTCGGCAATTCCCGCCTCGTCCTGCCCGGTCTGGACCACGCCGCGCGCGCGTTCCACGGCGACCCGCAGCAGCAGCTTGTCGGCGCGGATGGTGGTGATGTCGCCGCGTTCCGCGTGCTCGCGCATGTCGAAGACGTAGTTGCCGTCACGGTAGCCCGAATACAGCACCACGGCATTCGGCGGCGCCGTACTGGCGACGTAGCCGGCGATTTCCCGGTATCCGGCTACCAGGGGCGGGGGGGCGAAAATGAGGCTGTAGCCGAAGGTGCCCACGGCCAAACCCATGACCAGAAACTGAGCGGGAATGGCAGGCAGGAGGACATGCGGCAAAAGCGCGGCGCAAAGAACAAGAGGGAACAGCGCCATCAGGTCATGCCGCGGCTCGCGAACGGCGATGAGGCTGAAGAACAGGTACCCGGACGCCAGCCAGGCGAGCAAAAGCGGCGCCCCCCAGCGCTCGCCGGCCGGAAGCGGCCGGAAAATCAACGCGATCAGGCCACACAGTCCCGCCACAGTGACCGGCCAGCCCAGTTGCCGGGGGACGAGAAGCGGGTAGAACAGCCAGGCATCGAGGCTCCACCGCGACAGGTCGGCTGGCCGGCCGGCGACCGACTCGACGTTGACGGCCCCGAAGCGCATCGTGAGATAGACGGCCGGGATGAGGGCGACGGCGGCGAGAACTGCCGTGACCACGACGCGGCGTTGCAGTAGCGAGGCGGCTCCGCGCGCCGTGACGAAGCCGGTCAGCAGCGCCGGCAGAATGAAGATGACCGTCTGTTTCGTGTAGACCGCCGCGACCAGGAACGCGGCGGCCAGGGCGAGGTCGGCGGTGCGGTCGCGGCGCAGATGGCGGATGAAGAACATGACGCCGCACAGCAGCGTCGCATAGGCCGGCACGTCGAGCATGACCTGGCGGCCCCAGAAGGCGATCTCCGGCGTGCCGATGGCGAGCAGCCCGACGCCGATCGCCGACCAGCGCGGCAGAGCGGTGCGCGCGATGGCGGTGGCGGCGAAGCCGAGCAGCACGACATAGGGTGCGACGGCGAGCTGGGCGATGGCGTGGGTCACGCCGAAGACGGCGTAGAACCCAGCTTCGACAATATAGAAGGCCGGCGGGTAGAACAGAATAGTAAGGGCCGGGTAACGGACATAATATTGCATCGCCCAGCCGGCCGGGTCGCTGAACGGCCGGGCGGCCAGCAGGTCCTTGATGAACGCCCCGTTAAGCGCGTGGCGCGGCGCGTCCGACCACCAGAAATCTCCCCCGACCGGGGCGGTGGCAAACAGCGCCGCCGCCGCTGCCGCAAAAACCGCCAGCACGGTCAGCGTTTCGCGCAGGGAAATATCCGGCCGCGTGCCGGGCGACGTGGCGGCTCTGGTCACGGTAATGTGACCACTGCTTCCATGGCTGCCCGACATCCGCCTTCCGCCCTGGGTGGGGATTGCACCGGGCGCGCGTCTACCGGCGCCGCCATGTGATAACCGAGCTGACGGCGTAGTTCCACACCAGGCTCATCACCGCCCCGGCCAGCCCGGCGAGCCACCAGGCGGAGTGGACGGAGGGGCCGAACAGGAACGCCGCCACGCCGACATTGCCCACCGCTCCGACGCTGCAGATGGCCGCGAAGGTCAGCAGGCCGCCGACGAAGCCCCAGCCGCGCAGGCGGTTCTCGCGGAAGGTGAAGATGTTGTTCAGGACGAAATTGCCGACGATGGCGCAGGCCGTGGCGATCGACTGGGCGGTGGAGAAATCGAGTGCGCCCAGCGTCAGGCACAGGCGCAGCACAATGAGGTGGCCGGCGACCCCAAGGGCGCCGACGCCGGCGAACAGCAGGAAGCGCACCGGCACGATGTGGCCGACCAGCTTGTCGGCGATCAGCATCGCGAAATCGCGCAGCACGCCCGCATCGAGCTTGCTTTCGCCGGCGGTGCGGGTGCGGAACTCGTAGGGCAGTTCGATCAGCCGCGGCGGCGCCGGCAGCGAGGCCAGGATGTCGAGCAGGATCTTGAACCCCATAGCCGACAGGTCGCGCACGGCGCGGTCGAAAGTGCCGCGGCGGATCATGAAAAACCCGCTCATCGGGTCGGTGACCGGCGCGCGCAGCACGATCCGGCTGAGCCTGGTGGCGAAGCTGGACATGCCGGCCCGCGTCCGGTCCCAGTCGCCGACGCCGCCGCCGCCCACATAGCGGCTGCCGATGGCCAACTCGTAGCCGCCCTCGTGCAAGGCGGCAAACATGCGGGGCAGCAGCGCCTCGTCATGTTGAAGGTCGCCGTCCATGGCGGCGATGCAGGGGGCGAGGCTGGCCTGGGCGCCTTCGATGAAGGCCGAGGCCAGGCCGCGCCGGCCGATCCGGTGCAGCAGCCGCACTCGCGTGTCGCGGGAACCGATGGCGGCGACGGCGGCGCGGGTGGCGTCGGTGGAGTCGTCGTCGACGAAAATCGCCTCCCAGGCGATGCCGTCCAGCACGGCGTCGAGCCGCTCGACGAGGCGGGCGACATTGCCTTCCTCGTTCAGCACGGGGATGACGATGCAGAGTTCCGGCGCGCCGAAGCCGGCGGCCAGGCGGCCGGGAACTGTCGCGGTCGGGAGCAGCGAGGTGTCGTTCATGCGGCGGCTATACCGCATCCGGCCGGGGCAAAGCCACCATGCGGGGCTTGCAAGCGGTCGCGGCCGGGCCCAATAATATGTGACAATCATCTTCCGACCGGTATGGAGGGTGGCCCTAACCGGCCGCCTTTTTTGTTTTGGCGCCAGACACCGACCCGCCCGACCTGCCCCGTCATTCCGGCCTGGAAGGCCGCGTCGCCGACATCGTCGCGCCGGCGCTGGAGGGGCTGGGCTACGAGCTGGTGCGGGTGGCCATTCTGGGCCGCGAGCGGCCGACCGTGCAGATCATGGCCGACCGCGCCGATGGCAGCCTGATCACCGTCGAGGATTGCGAGGCGATCAGCCACGCGGTCGGTGCCGTGCTGGATGTCGAGGATCCGCTGCCCGGCGCGTGGACGCTGGAAGTCAGCTCCGCCGGCATCGACCGCCCGCTGACCCGGCGCCGCGACTGGAACCGCTTCGCCGGCCATCTGGCGCGCGCCGAACTGGCGGCGCCGCTGCCGGATGGGCGCAAACGCTTCTCCGGCATCGTGCTGGGCGCCGATGCCACCCATGCGCGGCTGCGCCAGGATGACGGCGAGGTTTTGCTGCCGCTTGCCGATATCCGCCGCGCCAAACTGGTGCTGACCGATGCGCTGATCGCTGCCACCGCCACGCCGCGCCCGACCAACTAGTGTGCCGATCGTGACAGATGCGTCCGCTTGTCGCGTGAATCGGAACACCAAATCAAAGGCTGGTGCTCTGGCCCGACGGCACTGTCCGTCGGTGTCGGGGCACTAGGAGTCTGATGCCAACTTATGGGTCACCGCGTTGGCTGAATCGGACCACCAGGATCACGAGGATCATCTGACATGGACACCGCCATCGCCCGCCCCGAACTGCTCCTGGTGGCCGACGCCGTGGCCCGGGAGAAATCGATCGATCGCGAGGAAGTGCTGGAGGCGATGGAGCAGGCCATCCAGAAGGCCGGCCGCGCCAAATACGGCCACGAGAAGGACATCCGCGCCACCATCGACCGCAAGACCGGCGATGTCCGGCTGTCGCGCTGGACCGAGGCGGTGGAGACGGTGGAGAACGAGGAAACCCAGATCCCGGTCCACATCGCCCGCAAGTTCAAGCCCGAGATCAATGTGGGCGAATACCTGGTCGATCCGCTGCCGCCGATCGATTTCGGCCGCATCGCCGCGCAGACCGCCAAGCAGGTGATCGTGCAGCGGGTGCGCGAATACGAGCGCCGGCGGCAGTACGACGAGTTCAAGGACCGCGTCGGCGAGGTCATCAACGGCACGGTGAAGCGCACCGAATACGGCAACCTGATGGTGGAGATCGGCCGCGCCGAGGCGCTGCTGCGCCGCGACGAGCTGATCCCGCGCGAGAGTTTTCGCAACGGCGACCGGGTGCGCGCCTATATCTACGACGTGCGCGAAGAACCGCGCGGTCCGCAGATTTTTCTCAGCCGCACCCATCCCGGGTTCCTGGCGAAGCTGTTTGCCCAGGAAGTGCCTGAAATCTATGACGGCATCATCGAGATCAAGGCGGTGGCGCGCGATCCGGGCAGCCGCGCCAAGATGGCGGTGATCAGCCGCGACGCCTCGATCGACCCGGTGGGCGCCTGCGTCGGCATGCGCGGCTCGCGGGTGCAGGCGGTGGTGCAGGAGCTGCAAGGGGAAAAGATCGACATCATCCCCTGGTCGCCCAACACCGCCACGTTCGTGGTGAACGCGCTCGCCCCCGCCGAGGTGAGCAAGGTGGTGATGGACGAGGAGGCCGGGCGGTGCGAAGTGGTGGTGCCGGACGACCAGCTCAGCCTTGCCATCGGCCGGCGCGGCCAGAATGTGCGGCTGGCCAGCCAGCTCACCCGCTGGGATATCGACATCCTGACCGAGGCCGAGGAGAGCGAGCGCCGGCAGGAGGAGTTCCGCCGCCGCACCGGCCAGTTCGTCGAGGCGCTCGATGTCGATGATGTGATCGCCGGCCTTTTGGTTACCGAGGGCTTCAATACGGTCGAGGAGCTGGCCTTCGTGCCGCAGGAGGAACTCGCCGATATCGAGGGGTTCGACGAGAACGTCGCCGCCGAGCTGATCCGCCGGGCCGAGCAGTTCCTGGTCAAGCGCGACAACGAGCTGACCGAGCGTCGCATTGCGCTTGGCGTTGGCGAGGACGTGGCGGCGGTGGAGGCGCTGACGCCGGCCATGCTGGTGGCGCTGGGCGAAAAAGGGGTGAAGACGCTGGACGATTTGGCCGACCTGGCCTCCGACGAGCTGGTGGAGATCGTCGGCGAGGCCAATATGGACGAGGCGACGGCCAATGACGTGATCATGGCGGCCCGCGCCCACTGGTTCGGTGACGGCGATGGGCACGAAGGCGGGGACGGCCAGGACGGGCCGGCCGGCGGCGCCCCGGGGGAGGCTCGCCACGCCTGAGCTGCCAGAAGGCGCCGGCTTGGATGGCGGCGGGTCGGCCGACGACGACGAGCCCGAGCACGGCCCATTGCGCCGTTGCGCGGTTACCCGCGAGCGCCTGCCGAAGGAACGGATGATCCGCTTCGTCGTCGGCCCCGGCCGGATGCTGGTTCCCGACCTGGCCGCAAGGCTGCCCGGCCGGGGAATCTGGTTGAGCGCGCGAGGGGATGTGATAGAAACGGCTTGCACCCGCGGCGCCTTTGCGAAGGCGGCGCGCGGGCCGGTGGTGGTTCCCCCTGATCTGAGGTTCGGTCTGCAGGCGGCGCTGTCCCGGCGGTTCGTCGATCATCTTGGTTTGGCCCGTCGTGCCGGGCAGGCGGTCGCCGGCTTCGCCAAGGCGCGGGACTGGCTCTCTTCCGGCCGGGCGGTGCTGGTGGTACAGGCCGGGGACGGCAGCGCCGATGAGCGGGAGCGCTTCCTCGGCGGGTGGGGCGGAATGGTGGTGACGTTGCTGGACGGTGAACGCCTGGGTGCGGTGTTCGGCCGGGATCGCGCGGTTCATGTCGCGGTGGCGGCGGGCCGTCTGGCGGAGACGCTGCGTCACGAGGCGGAACGTATGGCCGGGCTGGCCGAGGCGGCATTGCCGCAGGAGCCAGCCGGCGGGCTGAAGCGAAGCGTGCCGGGGCCGACGCGGGGCGTGCCGATGGCCGGCCGCGCCGGCGGGGCGTGCCCCGGAACGCAGCAACCGACCGGCGTCGCCGGGCGGAACGATGGGCAGGATGCAGGCGGGTAGATGAGCGAAGGCAACGATCAGGACCAGGGCAAGGGCCGACTTTCGCTGCGCCCCTCGGGGCGGGTGGAACTGGGCCGTACCGTGGATGCCGGATCAGTCCGACAAAGCTTCAGCCACGGCCGGTCGAAAGTGGTGCAGGTGGAGGTGCGCAAGACTCGCGCCCCCGCCGGCCCCGGCGCCCGTCCGGGCGGGGCGGCTCCCGGCCAGCCTGCGCCCGCGGGCGGGCAGTCGCCGCGCGCTGGCGGTGGCGGCGGTGGTCGCCACGCGGCGGGCAGCGGCCGGGCGCTGACGGCCACCGAACTGGCGGCCCGGCAGCGCGCTCTGCTGGAGCAGCAGCGCGAGGCCGCCCGCCGCGAGGCGGAGCGCCGTGAGCAGGAGAAGATTTCGATCCTCTCCGCCGCCGAGGAAGCGCGTCGCCGCGAGGAGGAGGCGCGCAAGGCGGCCGAGGAGGAGGTGCGCAAAGCGGCCGAGGAGGAGGCCCGCAAACGGGCCGAGGAGGAGGCGCGCAAGGCGGCCGCGACGGCCCAGCAGGCGCCGGCGGCGCGCGCCGCTCCTGCTGCGCCCGAGACTCGTCGCCCGGCGCGCCCGGCCGCGCCCAGTGCGCCTCCCGCGGCGCCGGTGGAGACGCTGCGCCTCAAGACCGCCCGCACCGGCGAGGACGAGGAGGAGCAGCGCCCGCTGCGCCGCCCCGGTGCCGCGCCCGGTGGCCTGCCACCGCGCAAGCCGCAGGTGGCGACGCCGAAAAAGGCCTCCGACGACCGGCGGCGGACCGGCAAGATCGACGTGCAGGCGGCGATCGAGGGCGAGGACGACCGGGTTCGCTCGCTCGCCTCGATGCGACGCCAGCGCGAACGCGAGCGGCGCCAGGCCGAGCTTGAGCGGCTGCGCTCTGACCAGGTGAAGGTGGTGCGAGACGTCGTCCTCCCCGACAACATTACCGTGCAGGAACTGGCCAACCGCATGGCCGCCCGTGCCGGCGACGTGATCAAGACGCTGATGAAGATGGGCGTGATGGCGACCATCACGCAGACGCTGGACGCCGACACCGCCGAACTGGTGGTGGCCGAGTTCGGCCACCGGGTGAA
>Ga0326727_10008410_pt1 | contig 26206 bp, 16 predicted proteins | sample MB2enrmetagenome_FD_207643 | JGI IMG/M metagenome (GOLD analysis project Ga0326727, IMG submission 207643) | Lab enriched peat soil microbial communities from McLean, Ithaca, NY, United States - MB29MY | ecosystem: Environmental > Terrestrial > Soil > Wetlands > Peat | place: USA: New York...
TACAATGAGGACACTGACATTGATGAACCACGGCATCCTGCATAATCCGCTCTCCCATCCACGGGCTGCGGAGCGGATCATACAGGATTTCGCCGAAAACTGGAAGTCATTCTTGGACAGCCGCTTAGCGTACCGCGTTACTACCTCTGGGAGCAACGGGCCTTAGAGGGACTTGTCGCGGCCTGCGAACCCCGGCCCACCGGGAAGACGGCCAGTCTTCAAGGCCGTATCGCTACGCTCCTGAAGGAGATTGCCAAACTCAAGCAGGAGAACCTCCGCCAGCAGGCGTTGGTGCGGGCATCGCAGCGGACAATTGGCCTCCCGCCGCTCACCCAGCCGAAGCCTGCGGCAAAGGCCGCCGGCAAGGTCACGGGCAAAAGGCCGCAGAAGCGGCGTCCGGTCGTGCGGGCGTTGAAAGCGGCAGCCGCACTGCGGGCCGCTTCCTCGCCCGCAAGCGAGCAGGTCTCGTCTGGAGCGGCTGCGGCGGAAGTGCTACAACAATCTGTTGCGAGTTGCCCCAGGTCGCCTTCTGTGCCTGCTTTGCCAGCGATGGCGGCAGGCGGTGAATAGTTCACGGAGGAGTAGAACCATGGCCCGACGAGGACGCAAACCGACCGGTGCACGCTTGGTGGAACGTTTGGAAGGATCTTCACACGCAAAGCAGCGGTTGCAGGTCATCCTGGAAACGCTGTCCGGCCAGCGGACGGTCCCTGACGCCTGCCAGGCGCTGGGGATTCAGGAGTCGATGTTCCACAAGATGCGCGGCCAGGTGCTCCAGACGGCGCTGGACCGTCTGGAGCCGCGTCTTCTGGGGCGCCCGCCGCGGTTGCCTTCGCCGGCAGAGGAGCACACCACGGAACTGGAGAAGCAGATCGAACAGTTGCAGGTGGCGTTGAAGGCGGCCGAAGTCCGCCGTGAGCTGGCCGAGAGGCTGCCCCTTTTGAGCAAGCCGAACGTCGAACGTGTAAAAAAACGACCCTCTGAGGTGGGAAACGGTAGGCCAACGCGGCAAAGCGATCGCCGCGCGAGCGGACCCACGAAAAGCCATGATCATCTGCAAACCCTGGAAGCGTGGTTGGCTCGGGCAACGGGAGCGACGCCAAGCCGAACGCTCCGTCCGTCGTCGCGCGTTGGCGCTCGACCGCTGGGCCCAGCGCCGCGGCCTGCCCCACTACATGGTTGCGGCACATCTTGGCGTCGTCGCCCGCACGCTGTCGTCATGGCGGCGCCGTTGGCAAGAAGATGGCTTGGCGGCCCATCCCCGCGGCCGCTCTGCTCACCGTAGTGACGTTCAGGCCCGCAATGCCGCCATCCACCTGATGACCCTCGCGGGACCGCGGACCGGCTTGCCGACCCTCCAGGCGGCCTGCCCCACGCTGGCCCGCGGCGAGATCCAGGATCTCCAACGCCGCTTTCGCCGTCTCTGGCGTCGTAATCACCGCCGCTTACTGTACATCCTTCACTGGCATCGCCCCGGAGCGGTGTGGGCCATGGACCATGCCGATCCGTCCAAATCCGTAGATGGCCGCTGGCCGCACATCCTGGCCGTGCGCGACCTGGCCAGCAGGATGCAGCTCGGCTGGCTGCCCGTATCCCGCGAAGACACCCACGAGACTTGCCTGGCCCTGGAGGGCCTGTTTCGCTGCTATGGCCCGCCCTTGGTCCTTAAGTCCGACAACGGATCGGGATTCATTGGGGACGAAACGCAGAAGCTGCTGGAGCAGTGGGACGTGACGCCCCTCCTTTCGCCGCCCCGCAGGCCCGCTTACAATGGCAGTTGCGAGGCAGGAAATGGTGCCATGAAGACTCGCAGCGAGCATCAGGCCATCCTCCGCGACCGTCCCAGGCAGTGGACTGCCGCCGATCTCCAGCTCGCCCGGACAATCGCCAACCACGTCCATCGCCCCTGGGGCCATCGCGGCCCTACCGCTGCGAACGTGTGGCACAAGCGCCAGCCCATCAGTGCCGAGGAGCGTACGGCCTTCGGCCGCACCCTACGATGTCACCGCGGCCAAGCCCGCGGCGAACTCGGCTACCCCAAAAAGCAACCCCTGGGCCCGAAGGCCCAGGCCCGAATCGACCGTTTGGCAATCCGCCGCGCTTACGTTGAGCACGGCTTACTTACCTTTACCCGGAGGTCAATTACTCCACCACGTACGGCGAATTTTGCTGCAAGAATTTCGTAGCGGGCACAACGCTAAACGAACCAGAAAGGTGAGAAACAACAGGGGCCTTCTGCGCCGCGAAATTGGTCTCTTGACGCCTGAGCTTGTTGTTCTCGTGGGCGGAGAGGCGAAGCGGATCATAGGTCGCGAGGCTCTTGAGGCTGAACCCCATCGCTATTGTGCGGTGAATTTCCCAAACAACGGCCGGGACGAGACGCGCAAGGCTGCCGACGAGAAGGGGTTCAAGGAGCTGCGTCGTCGGTTGGAGAATTGGAGCCTCAAGAGCAAGACCAGGAATGGGGACGTCCAAGTCCGATAACAGCGGCCTGTCCTTTCCTGCCGCGCCGATCGAGATAAGTCCGGTGTAGCATGCATCGCTCTTCGCATCCCCCGATCGGGCTTTACGTACACGTGCCCTTTTGCGTAAGCAAGTGCGCGTATTGCGACTTTGCCTCGTACGCGGGGCGCGCGGCGGATATCCCGCGCTATGTGGATGCCGTTGTCCGGGAAATAACACGCCGCGGCGCAGAAACGGCGCATCCGCGGGCGGATACGATCTTCCTGGGCGGGGGCACGCCCTCGCTTCTGGACGAGTCCCAGCTAACACGCATCCTGGACGCTCTGTTTGAAGCATTCCCAATTGAAGAAGGCGCCGAGATCACCTGCGAATGCAACCCGGGAACACTCACGACGCCCTTTGCCGCGGCGCTGCGCAAAGCGGGTGTCAACCGGCTGTCCATGGGCGCGCAGGCAAGGCAGGCGCGTCTTTTGCGTCTCATCGGCCGGATCCATGATTGGGAGCAAGTGATCGCTTCCGTAGGAATTGCCCGTCAAGCGGGATTTGATAATATCAACCTGGACCTGATGTTCGGCCTGCCTTCGCAAACCGTTGCGGACGCGCGGGAAACGCTGGCGGCCGCGATTGGGCTCTCCCCGACGCATGTCTCCTGTTACGGTTTGATTGTTGAGGAAGGAACGTCGCTCTGCCGCGATGTCACTGCGGGAAAGCTGGCTCTTCCCGATGAGGAAGCTGAGCGCGAGATGTACGAGCTCGCGCGGCAGACGCTCGCGGAGCACGGCTTTCAGCAATATGAAATCAGCACTTTTGCACGCCGAGGGTACGCCTGCCGGCATAATCTCGGCTGCTGGACACGCGTGCCATACCTTGGCTTCGGCTGCGCGGCACACAGCTTTTTCGAGGAATGCCGTACGATGAACCCGGCAAAGCTCGACGCGTACTTGGCAGGTGAAGAACCGCAGACGGAGCAAATATCAAGAGCTGAAGCGCGGTTTGAGAGCATGATGCTGGGCCTGCGCATGACGCGCGGCGTAAAGGATGGGGATTTTACGCGCATGCACGGGATGAGTATCCGCGAGGCGTTCGGTGAAAAACTAGATAAGCCGATAAACGCTGGGCTGCTGGAATGGCACGAAGGTGCTTTAAGGCTTACTCGCCTCGGTATGGATCTGCAAAACAGCGTGCTTGTTGATCTTATGTGAAACGAAAGGAAAAGCCGTGAGATACGTTAGGGCATACAGTGCGCGGCTCAAGATGAATTCCGAAATGATCACGGACAAGTGGATGTTCTACAAGACCTGCTGTGGCGCGCACGTCGGCGACATCTTCATGAGCCTGATCTACAGGTGTGAACTGTGCGAGGCCAGTTCCTTCGACTACCTCATCTTCGCCACTCGCTACCGGCTGCCGACGCGGATCTCCTTGACGTACACATTGCGTCGGCCACCGGAGGCCGCGTTCCAGTAGCTCAGCAACAGGCGATTCACGCCGGCTGACACATGGTCGATGTGGAACTCATACTCCTTGAAATCCTTGGACGAGATCGCCACGCTGCCGGCTCGGCAGTGGTCCAGGTAGACGTTCAGAACCGGATCCACGTTGTCACAGGGCACGCCTTTGGCGGTTACGCTGACGACATAGCTGCCGGGCTTGTCCAATCGCAAATCGGCGGCAAGCATTCCGTGCGCCCAGAAAACCCAACCGCCGTCCTTGTGAGGTTCCACGAAGAACTTGCGCACGCGAACCATCGACGGAACGATAGTCGCCGGCTTCCCGTCCGCCGGGATTCGTGGGAATCGTGCCGGGGACTCCAAATCGGCGGCGGTGAGGCAACTCTCCTTCAAAACCCACTCGAACCCCTCGCGGATCCGCGCCACACGCTGGGCTACGACCCAAGCGGCGGACGCTTTCTCGGCCTGTTCCAGGTGTCGGCGCAGCGCAACCAGCACCGCATAGGAGAACGAGCCCGGCGTCACGCCGTATTGATAATTGCCCTGTTGATGAAGGCTGACGTCATTGCGGATCAGGTGCTCCTCCAGCGTCCGGTAATAGGCCAACATGGGTTGCTTGGCTTCGCGGAAGTAGCCGGCGAAGAACTCCTCCAGCAGCTCGTCGGCTGCCCGTTGGCTGTTCCAGAGCAATCGCGGGTAGGCGTAGTGGTTCCAGGGGCTGTAGGGCACGCCGCCTCGGTCGGCCTGGGTACCGCCGCCCAGCGCCTCGAGTCCGTGCAGATATCGAGCGTGGTCCGCCATCGCGGTCACCAGCGGCAGCGGCATAACGAACGACTCCCGGTTTTCGTTCAGCAGAGCATAGTCGTAGTGTTCCAGCCGGCCGCACCGCCGATGCCACTGCTCTATACAAGCTTTCATCGCCGCGTTGGCCGGCGAACTCATGGGCAGGTCGGGCGCGCCGTACTGGCAAACCTCGACCAGGACGTTGTCGGGCAGGCGGTCGATCTTACGCGGCGGCGAGTGTACGTTGGCATAGGCCAGGGCTTGAATCCGCACTTTCGGCCGCGCCGCGCGGATGCCTTTGGCCACCTCGGCCACGAAGTAGTAGTATGCGTCGGAGGCCATCAACGTCGGATACGCGACCCAGGGCACAGCCGGCTTCTCGCGGGGCTCGCAGAGTGCCTGGCAACGCGGGCACTCGCAGAAACGCGCGTCGTCCATGGGCAGCAGACTCAGCACGGCCGTCGATTCCGGGCCCGCCGTGATGCCGATGGCCTTGTCGACCACGAACTGGATCAAGCCCGGGCTGGTCATGCACACGGCCGGGCCGCCGCGGAAAGGCGGCACCCGCTTGCCGTTGATGGATCCCCACCAGTCGGGATGCCGGTCGATGATCCGGTCGGGAAGCACGCTGGCAAAATTGTGCGGATAACCGTCGAAACCCTCCTTGTATTCGTCCTTCCACTGCGTGTAAGGCAGGAACCCGTGCGGGCTGGGTGGCACTTCCGCGCCGCCCAAGGCCAATCGTTGAGCACTTCCCCAGGTGGAGTTGTAGCCGTTGCGCCACCAGAACAAGCAGGCCGGGTCGTTGGTTTCCGAGGCGCTCTTCTCGGCCATCTCAAAATTGGCATAGCGCCGTGCAGACGAGGGAGCATAGTGCAGCGGGAGGCACGTCAAGTCGACGCCTTGGCCGGCCGGCACCCAGTCGCCGTGATCGTCGGGATAGAGCCAGCGTACGCCCTGCCGCTCCAGGAACGCCCACACGCTAAAACGCACGTTTGCGTAGGGAAACGCCTGGAACAGGACCTGGCGTCCCGCGCGCTCCACGTTGACCTCCGTAGCCGGGATCTTCCCGGACCGCCGGTTGGCCTCCATTGCTTCCCAGGTGGCAGCCAGCGGCTTGAGATCGACGATCCGGTACAGCGTTCCCCTGAAGGCATCTGTTCGATCCGGCGCAACGACCGGCAGCGGCCTTCCGGTCAGCTCGCCGATGTAGTACCGCAGGTCCTCGGCCGCCATGCGCAGCGGACCCGGGGCATGGATGTCCACAACCACCGCATCCTGGGAGCGACGCGCTGCCGGATCATCGCTGCCGTAGGCTTCCAACTCGGCAATGGACCACGGCTGCTCGCTCGGCGCGACGGCCTCCAGGCGAATGTGCCGTGCGACAACCGGGTCGAAGAACAAATTTACGTCCGACCGGCCGGCCGGTAACTCTACGTCCAGCGTGGCCGCCGGAGCGTGGTCGGCCTGCCCATCGCTGAAAACCACCCTGAACCGTCGCGGCGTGCCGCCCTGGCTCTTGCCTGGCGCAAAGAACAGGCGGTGGACGACAACCTCTTGGCCCAAGTCGATCACCACGCCGCTGCCCGGCGCCAGCGGTGCGCAACTGACCCAGGCGGTGCGGAGGTCGTTGTCGGCCATTTCCGGCCCCAATCGCTGCGCGGAATCGATCTCGCTGAAGGTCCACCCCTTGGGCGAAAGCTGCCGGGCGTGGCTCGTACCCGCGAGCAGCACGAGCAGAACGGCGCCCGCAATCACGCGCCTGCCTGTGACGCGGACAGCCACACCGATCACGATGGTCCGGTTGCGCGCCATGAACGTGTGCATAATGCCGTTTCTTATGGTTCGCCGGAAGGATTGCTCGCTGCCGGGAAAGTCACCCGCCTCGGCATGAGCTTGTAATGAGCAGTGTACCAGCGCCCGCCGTTGCATCAAGAACCTTCGTTTCCCAACGCTCAGCCGGTTGGTCCACGCGCCGCTGGACTGTCCGGGCAGAACTCTGCGGGACTGCCGTCACGATGGTCATTTCATTGACCTTGGCCGTTGGGTTGCCATGCTCGTCGATCTCGGCCTTGAATTGGGGGACCATGCCCGGTGCGGGACAGGTGGGTTGGGCGGTTCCGATGACCCGCGTCCCGAAATTCTTGTCTCTGAAGTGAGATTTGAGTCGGCTTGTCAATCGATGGGAATTGTTGTAACCTCGCTGAGCGCAAGGGACTTTGAAGCAATTCGGCCAGACTTCCAAGTACGGGACTGAGGGTTGCAGGTTCGAATCCTGCCGCGGGTACTTTGGCGCAAGTCACTCCGGATCTTGGACTTAGGATAGGTAGCGATCGGCAGCGCGGCTTTGAAGACCAGGGGCTGGTGGTACCTGTGCCACTTTCCCGCTTCAGGAGCACGCACCTACCTATTCCCGCCCGGCGAATCCTAGCCGTCGCCACCCTATACCAAAGTATTGTTCTCATCGTCCCGGCGGCATGGTATTCTGAACGTCGCCGCGCCGCCGGCCCGCCAGCGGCCGCTTTAGCCCGCCCCAGACGCCACGCCTCGAACCGGCCGATTTGGAGCATGTTGCGATGCGAACGAAGGCCACCGTCCCAGTCATGCTGGGCCTCGTGCTTGCGGGTTGCAATTCTGCGCGCGGCGCGGAGTTGCCCAATCCGGCACAGGGCCAGCCTGCGGTCGCCTCCAATTCGGTGTTCTTCCTGCGCGACGTAATGCCGCTGGTCAATCGGCTGGGCTGCAACAGCCTGCAGTGCCACGGTGCGCCGTTGGGCAAAGGCGGAATGCCGCTTTCCTTGTTCGGCGGCGACCCCGAGGAAGACTACGAGACCCTCGCCAAGGCGGAGCGCGGCACGCGCATCGACCGCATGCAGCCGGCGCAGAGCCTGCTGTTGCTGAAAGCGACCGCGGCAATCCCGCACACCGGCGGGCAGAAGATCCAGCCCGGTTCTCCGCAGTACAAGACGCTTCTCTCCTGGCTCGAACAAGGGACGCCGTATTGGGATGAGAAGCTGCCGACGCTTGTCTCGGTGCGGGCCGTGCCGGCCGAACAAGCCTTGCAGAAGGGTCAAACGCAGCAACTGGCGGTGTCGGCCGTCTTCTCCGACGGCACGCAAACCGACGTCACGCGACTTGCGTCCTATCAGTCCACGGACGCCAAGCTGGCGGCCGTCGACGCGGATGGGAAGGTCCAGGCGGCAGATTTCGGGCAGTGCGCGGTCGTCGCGAGCTACTTGCGACAGTCGGCTGTCGTTCGCATTCTGATCCCGCAGCCGCTCGCCTCTCCTTTTCCCGCGGTGCAGCCGAACAATAAGGTCGACGAGCTGGTCCTGGCCAATCTCAAGGCGCTGGGCTTTCCGCCTGCGGAGCTGTGTTCGGACGAGGCCTTCTTGCGCCGCGCGTACCTGGACGTAATCGGCACGCTGCCGACGCCCGACGAAGCCCGCGCCTTTCTCGCCGATCCTGACGCACAGAAACGGAGCAAGCTGATCGACCGCTTGTTGGGGCGCGAAGAGTTTGCCGACTTCTGGGCGTTGAAGTGGGGCGATCTCTTGAAGATCAAGGCCGAGGAGCCGATCAATCTTTGGCCGAAAGCGGCGGAGACGTACCACCGCTGGGTCCGCGACAGCATTGCCGAGAACAAGCCTTACGACCAATTCGCGCGCGAGCTGCTCACTGCCAGCGGCAGCAATTTCCGCGTCGGGCCGGCCAATTACGTGCGGGCCGTCCCCAACCGCGACGTGCGCACCGTGGGCGAGGCAACCGCCCTGGTGTTTCTCGGAGCGCGGCTCACCTGTGCCCGTTGCCACGGACATCCGGTCGAGAACTGGGGCCTGGACGACGACCTGGGCATGGCGGCGTTCTTCGCCCAGGTCGTGGGCAAGCCGACCGGCGAGTGGAAAGAGCAGATCGTCTACCGCGACCCGGAGAAAGTGCTGCGCCATCCCAGAAGCGGCAAGGCCGTCCGCCCCAAGCCGTTGGGGGCCGCGGCCGTGGAATTGGACCCGGGCGCCGACCCCCGGCGGAAGCTGGCCGATTGGCTTACCGCGCCGGACAACCCGTGGTTCGCCAAGAATGTGGTCAACCGCATCTGGTTCTGGCTCTTGGGGCGCGGGATCGTACACGAGCCCGACGACCTGCGGCCCACGAATCCGCCCGAGAACCCCGCCCTGTTGGAATACCTGGAAAAGGAACTCATCAGCCACCGCTACGACTTGAAGCACGTCTACCGCCTGGTGTTGAACTCCAAGACCTACCAGCTTTCCAGCGAGCCGAATCCGCTCAATGAGAAGGACGTGGCCCACTTCTCGCACTACCAGGCCAAGCGTTTGACGGCCGAGCAGATCTTGGACGCGCTCTCGCAGATCACCGAATCGCCGGGCCGTTTCCGCGTGTTCAAGAGGCCCAATACGGCGCCGGACACCGCCGTGCCCGCAGACGTCAAGGCCGCCGAGATCGCGGAAGCCAGCGAAAGCTCTTTGCTGGCCGCGATGTTCGGCCGCCCGGAAAGGGCCACCGGACTGGAGCGCGAGCGGGCTGCGGACCTCGGCGCGTTCCACGTCCAGTTTCTCGTCAATTCCAACGAAGTAGAATGGTCGCTGGGCGAGAGCCCGCGAATCCAGCGGTTCTTCACGGGCAAGAAGAGCGATGCGGAAATCGTCGAGGAGGTTTTCCTTGCCGCCCTCTCGCGATTCCCCAGGGAAGCCGAGAAACAGAAGATCCTCGAGTATTTCACGCAGGAAAAAACCAACCGCAACCAAGCCGTCAACGATCTTTTTTGGGCGGTCCTGAATACCGACGAGTTCTTGCTCAACCATTAGGGGAGAGAAGCCCAGGGAGGTGCGAGCCATGTCCGATAGTAAGTTGGCCCGTCGCGACTTCATGCGCGTGACCGGCGGGAGCGTGTTGGGGCTCGGCCTGGCCGAGGCGACGGGGAGGCTGGCCTGCGGCGAGCCGCCGGCCGCGGCTGCAAAGCCCGCCAAGGCCAAGACCGTGATCCAGCTCTATCTCGAAGGCGGCATGACGCACATCGACACGCTCGATCCGAAGCCCAACGCCCCGCCGACCATCCGCAGCTTCTTCAAGCCGATTCCCACCAATGTGCCGGGCATTGAAATAAGCGAGCTTCTGCCGCTGTTGGCCAAGCAGGCCGACAAGTACACGATCCTCCGGTCGATCACCGCTCCCGGGGGCGGGCACGGCGGCTACGTCATGCTGTGCAACGCGATGATTCCCAATGAATGCTCCAGCCCGCACCCGTCGGCAAAACTCACCTATCCCACTACCGGCGCCGTTGTGGGGATGAAGAAACTGGAGGACGGCAGCTACACGGGCGACATCCCGCCGTGGGTTTGCATCCCCGGCATCCCCTGGGGAGGCAACAATTACGGCTTCTTGCCTCCCAAGTGCCAGGGCTTTTGCGTGGGAGATCCCAGCGACCCGAATTTCAAGGCTCCGGGCGTGAGCCTGTCGCCCGACGAACAGAAACACTTGGCAAAGCGCCGCGCCCTGCTGGCGGCCATGGACGCGGGCGGCAAGGCCAAGCCGCCCGCCGCGCGGACCGCCGACGCGCTCCGCGAGGCTGCTTTCCGCCTGCTCACCGGCGACGCCAAGAAAGCCTTCGACCTGTCCCAGGAAAAGGACGCGGTGCGCGAGCGCTACGGCCGGAACCGCTTCGGGCAGGGCTGCCTCCTGGCCCGCAAGCTGGCGGAATACGGCGTCCCCTTCATCACGGTCCCGTGGGGCGGCGGCGAGGTGAAGGGCGCCGACGGTTGGGACATGCACGAGCGCGTGAACGTGAACCTGCGCTTGCTCTGCCCCATTCTCGACAAGGGAGTGTCGGCCTTGATCGAAGATCTCGCCCAGAAAGGGCTGCTGGAGCACACGCTCGTCGTGTTTCACAGCGAGTCCAGCAAGGCGCCCGACTGGAACGTCAAGCTCGAGAACCTCGGCGGCAAGCACCCCGGCGAGGTCGGCGGGCGAGAGCACTATAACCTCGTGATGTCGGCGATTGTCGCCGGCGGCGGGTTCAAGCCGGGCAAGGTCGTCGGTGAAAGCGACGCGGAGGGCCGCTACGTCAAGTCGCGGCCCATTTATCCCTGGGACCTCTGGGAAAGCGTCTACCAGTTGATCGGCATCGACCCCAACGACAAGCTCCCCAACCCCGACGGCTGCGTGGCCTACGTCAGCCCTGCTACGGCGTGCTCGTACGCGCGCGGGGGAATTCTCGCGGAGATCATGTAGAGGGAAGAAGGGACTGGGGATTGGGGATTGGGGTTGGAAGAACAACCTGCCGCCTGTGGCTTCGCGATTAGTAAAGAGTCGCCTACAATGAAGCTGACACACGTATTGGGTACCGTTCTGCTCGTGGCGCTAACAGTTCCTTCAACGCTGCGAGCACAATCGCCGGCAGCGGTTCCTCCCCAGAAGCGATTTCTGACCATCCCGATTTGGCCGGCGGCGCCGGCCACCCCCGCCGCGCCGGTTGCCCCGACGGCGACCCCCGCAATGCCTCCGCCGCTGGAGTGCGTGGTCGCCTGCGACACGGCACTGCCGCTCTCGGGCGTGGCCTTCAGCCCGGATGGCAAGACGCTCGCCGTCGGCGGCTATAAGGAGGTACTGCTCTGGGACCTGGTCGAAGGCAAGCTCGCCAAACGAATCGGCGCCGGCCAGATCGGCACCATGGTGCGGGCGGTAGTCTTCAGCAAGGACGGCAAGACCGTGGCCGTGGCCGAAGGCACCCCGTACGGCACAGGCGCCGTGAGGATCTTCGACGTGCAGACCGGCCAACTGGTCCTGAGCTTCCAGGAGCCCAAGGGCGTGGTCTATTCGCTGGCACTGAGCCCCGACGGAAAGATTCTTGTCGCAGGCTGCGGCGATGCCGCAACCTACGTCTGGAGCCTGGAGGAGAAGAAGCTCGTGACCACGCTGAAGGATCAGCTCCTCGCAGTGGTCAGTGTTTCCTTCAGTGCGGACGGCAAGTTCCTGGCGACCGCAAGCCTCGATAAGACGGTGCAGGTCTGGGACGCAACGACCTGGAAAGCGGGCCGCAGCAAGACGACCGCCGAGGCCCCCGTGCACCGCTGCTTCATACGCAGCGTCCGCGGAAGCCCGGCCGACAGGTCCTTCATGTTCGGAATGGCGGTCGGCGGTCACGACAGCAGAACGCTTCAACTCCGCCTCGACGACCAGGCACCGGGGTGGGCGCGGCATGACCTGAAGGTCGAAATGGATGCCGGCGCGCCCTTGGACTGCGTTTGGCTCAAGGACCAGGATCCCGCGAAGTGGTACCAATTCCACGTTTACGTCGCCGCCAGCGACAACACCGTGAAGGTGTACATCGAAACGGGCAAGGCCATGGAACTGACGACAACGCTGCGCGGACACAGCGACTGGGTATATGCCGTCACGGCCAGTGCGGACGAGAAGACGGTCGCCTCGGCGAGCGGTGATGGGAGCGTCAAGCTGTGGAGTTCGGCCGACGGCAGCCCGCTGGCCACGCTCGTGCAGCTTTCACCGGGGAAGGACGATTGGCTGATCGCAAGCTCTCAGGGTTATTTTGCCACCTCGACCCCGGGGGCGGTGCAGTGGAAAGCAAGCGGAGTAAAGGCCGCGCCGGGAAAGCTCTCCGGCTTGCAGAACCCCGAAATGCTGCGACAGGTTCTGGCCGGCAAGAAGGTCCCGCCGCCGGCCTTGCAGTAGGAATCCGAAATCCGGCGCATCCAATCCGACACGCACTCGAAATGCCGATGTCCAAAGCTCAAGACCATGCCCCTGCCGCTCGACGCGCTCTGGGGAGTATCCTGACCGCGTGCCTTGTCGACCGCGCCGCCGAGTTGCGCGCGGCAGCGCGTTGTGCTTGCCGTTGCTGCACCGTGTTCCTGCTGGCATGCCTGCTGCCGTCCACGGCCCCGGGCGAGATTCAGATTACCGGCCCTGTGATCTTCTTCATCTTCCCGGCGGGCGGACAACGGGGCAAGACGGTCGAGGCCACCGTCGGGGGCCAGCAGCTCAAGGGAGCCAGCGGCGTCTACATTTCCGGCAAAGGCGTGACGGCCCGCCTGGTCCCGGAAGAGAAGCCGGATCCGGCGGCCAAGCCGCAGCCCGGCCCGCCCAAGAAACCCCCGAAACCCTGGATCAGCAGCAACATTCGGCCCTCGGAAGCGGTCCGCGTCTCCATCGCCATCGCTCCCGACGCGGAATGGGGCGAGCACGACCTCCGGCTGGTGACACCGGGGGGCATCTCCCTGCGCGGCCGCTTCCTCGTCGACGAGCTTCCGGAAGTGACCGCCTTCCAGCCGAACTCGGAGAGGGGCGATGCGCAGCACGTCGAGTCCTTGCCGGCCGTGGTCAATGGCCAGCTTTTCACCACCGCAACCTACCAGGGAGGGCCGGACCGGGGCTACTGGCGCTTCAACGCCAAGGCCGGCCAAACCCTGGTCTGCGACTGCCAGGGGCGGGCCCTCTTGCCCTACACCTACTGGGCGGTGCCCGGTTGGCTGGATGCCTGCTTGACGCTCTACGACGCCGGCGGCCGGCGGTTGCAGTTCGTCGACGACTTCCGTTTCAAGCCCGACCCCGTATTGTTCCATAAGGTGGAGAAGGACGGCGAATACCTCCTGGAAGTCCGCGACGTGATCTATCGCGGCAGCCAGGACTTCATTTATCGCGCCAGGATCGGGGCTTTGCCCTACGTCACGCACGTTTTTCCCTTGGGCGGGCGGCGGAACTCGACCGCCAAGATCGAGCTGCACGGCGTCAATTTGCCGAGTGCGAGCATGGACCTGGCGTTGCCGGCCGACAGCCCGCCAATCCGCTACGTCAGCGTCAACCACGACGGGATGACTTCCAACGCCGTGCCCTTCGCCGTGGACGACCTGCCGGAGGTCTTCGAGAGCGAGCCGAACGACTCGATCGCCAAGGCCAACCGCGTGACGGTGCCCGTAGTGATCAACGGCCGCATCCAGCAGAGCGGAGACGAGGATTTCTTCGTCTTCAAGGCCGAGGCGGGCCAGAAGCTGGTGCTGGAGGTCCAAGCCCGGCGGCTCGATTCCCCGCTGGACAGCGTATTGACGCTGTTTGACGCGGAGGGGAAGAAACTGGACGAGAACGACGATCCTCCGTCGCCGCTGGCGCGGCCGAATCCCGCCAACAACATCCCTTACCCCGATCTGGCCTGCAACGTCGATCCGCTGGACGCCCTGGCGACGCACATCGCCGATTCGCGCCTCGTCCATCAGTTCGCCAAGGCGGGCGATTACGTCGTGAGGATCCGCGACGTGCAGGAGAAGGGCGGCGAGGAGTATGCCTACCGGCTGAAAATCGCGCCGGCGCGGCCGGACTACGTGCTGCGCATCAACACCGACTCGGCCCGCCTGGTCCAAGGCGATAGCGCCGTGCTGGCGGTCACCGTGCTGCGGAAGGACGGGTTCGATGGCGAGATCGACCTGGCGGTGCAGGACCTGCCGCCGGGCCTCTCGGCCAGCGACGCGTTGATCCCGGCCAAGCAGCATGAGGCCCGCTTGACGATTACGGCGGCTGCAAACGCGGTGCCCGGTCTCTGCTTTCCGTCCGTCGTGGGCACGGCCGCCGTGGACGGTCAGCCGCTCGTGCGAAAGGCCGTCCCCGTCGAGACGGTCGTCCAGGCCTTCTACATCAAGCACTGGGTTCCCACCAAGGGCTGCGTGCTGGAAGTGAAGGAATCCGCCTTCTACACCCTCTCCGCGAACCTCGCCCCCAAGCAAGTGCTGGAGGTCAAGCAGGGAGCCAGCGCCCAGGTGCTGGTCAAGGCGGCGCGCAGGGCGGAGGGAAAATTCCCGGTGAATCTGGCCGTCCTGCCGCCTGCGCAGCTCGTGCCGGCTCCCCCGGACGCGCCGCAGCCGCCGCCGGGCCTGACGGTGACGGCGGCCTCGATCCCCGCCGACAAGGACGAGGCGACCGTCACGATCACGGCGGCTCCCAAGGCGCCCGTCGGCATGCAGCAGCCGATCATCCTCAACGCTACCATGAACACCGGCAAAGAGACCATTACCCGCACGCTGCCGGCTATCCCCGTCAAGATCATCGCGGCGAAATAGGCTTCGGCGACAACATCGGCCGGTTGACGGCGAAGGCCAGCTCCCGAATCCGCCGTGCAAGGAGAGGAGATCCAAGATGCCGGAACCAGCAACCCGTGTTTGTAGGCGGCGGTTTCTGCGAACCGCCTTGGGGGCCGGAACCGCATGGATGGCCCCGCAGGTGCTCCCCGCCGCCGTGCTGGGGAAAGACGGCGCGGTCGCCCCCAACGATCAGATCGTGCTGGGCGCCATCGGAATCGGCAACCGGGGTAGTTACGTGCTGGGCTGTTTTCTCAACGAGCGCGACGTGCGCTTCGTGGCCATCGCCGAGGTGAAGGCCGCGCGGCGCGAGGCGGTCAAGAAGATGGCCGACGGGCGGTACCGGAATCAAGACTGTGCCGCCTATCGCGACTTCCGCGAGCTGCTGGCCCGCCCGGATATCGACGCCGTGTTGATCGCCACCGGCCCGAGCTGGCACGGCCTGGCGTCGATCCTGGCGGCCAAGGCGGGCAAGGACGTGTATTGCGAGAAGCCTTGTACGCGGACCATCGCGCAGAGCCTGGCGCTGGCCGGCACGTTTCGGCGGACGGCACGCATCTTCCAGGCGGGCACGCAGCGGCGGAGCCTGCCGCATTTCGCCTTTGCCGTCGAGTTGGCGCGCCGCGGAAAGCTCGGCAAGCTCCTGGCCGTCCACGCCCACCCGCTCTTGTCGCCCGTGGGTCCCAGCGGTTGGGCCCCGGCGGAAACCGAACCGCCCAGGGAGGAGATCGACTGGGACCTCTACCTTGGAGCGGCGGCCTGGCGGCCGTACAATCGCACGCACCTGAACGCTTTCAACTTCGAAGAAGGCGGGGGAATGGTCGGCGGGGGAGTGCTGCCTTGGGGTTCGCACACCGTCGATCTTTGCCAGTGGGCCAATGACGCCGATCGGACGGCCCCGGTGGAGTACGAGCCGCCGGCTGAAGGCAAGATCATGGCCCGCTACGCCAACGGGGTGAAGCTCGTGCTGCGCAACGACGGCTGGCTCGGGTTGGGTTCCTGCCCGGTCCGCTTCGAGGGCGATAAGGGGTGGGTCGAAGCCGGCGACAGCGGCAAGCTGGCCCTCAGCTCTCCCGAGCTCCTGGCAGGCCGCAGGGTCGCCGAGATCGGCGACTATCCCGCCACCTTCCACGTCCGCAACTTCCTCGATTGCGTCAAGTCGCGCAGCCAGCCGCGGGCCGCCGCCGACGTTGCCTGCCAATCGCACATCGCCTGCCACGCCGCCAACATCGCCTGTTTCCTGGGCCGCAAGCTGACTTACGATCCCGCCCAGAACGAGTTCCTTGCCGACGAGGAAGCCAACCGGTTGCGGGGCGAGGCCTTGCGCGAGCCGTGGCGGGTTTAGCAGCAACGGCAGTGCCGGAGCCTTTGTCAGAAAGAAGGGAAAACACGATGTCGCGAGCGAGGACCTCCCGGCGAGTTTTTCTACAGGCCGCTTCGGCGGCGGTGGCCGTCCCCTACGTGCTGCGGTCGGCCCAGAGCTGGGCGGCCGATCCGCCCCACGGCCCGATCAAGTTCGTCGCGCACCGCATCGGCAACTTCCGCAGCGAGGCCTGTTGCGTGGCCGACTTCAACAACGATGGCAAGCTCGACATCGCCGCCGGCAATTATCTCTACCTTGCGCCCGACTGGAAGCCCCGGCAAATCCGCGAGGTCGCCGGATCGGTCGACCAGAAGGGCATGGGTTATCGCGACGATTTCATGAACCTGCCGCTGGACGTCGACGGCGACGGGCTGCTGGACATCGTGTCCTGCTCCTGGTTCAAGCGCAATATCACCTGGTACCGCAACACCGGGCAAGCGGGCGGGTTGTGGCCGGAGACGGTTGTGGATACCAACGGTAATTTCGAGGCCGGCGACCTGTGGGACATCACGGGGGAGGGCAAGGCCGTCCACATCCTGCCCCACGCGGAGCAGACGTTCTGGTACGAGTTGGTCCGGGGTCCCGGCGGCAAGCGCAGCTTCGCCAAGCACGTGGTTTCCGAGAAGAAGATGACCTGGGGCGGCGGCGTGGGCGACATCACGGGCAACGGGCGGCCCGACATCATTCGCCCCAACGCCTGGTTCGAAGCGCCCGCCGATCCCCGCCACGGCGTCTGGAAAGAACATCCCCTGGCCCTCGGTCATCTCCAGGAAGGCAAAGTGGCCGACACGCCGCAGATCTGGGTCTACGACGTCAACGGCGACGGCCTGAACGACATCATCACCGGCTCCGCCCACGGCTGCGGCCTGTTCTGGTACCAGCAGATCCGCCAGGGCGATCAAATTCGCTGGAAGCAGCATGTGATCGACGACACCTGGACCCAGGCCCACGCAATGGTCTTGGCCGACCTCGACGGCGACGGCGTGCCGGACATCGTCACCGGAAAACGCTTCATGGCCCATAACGGCGGCGACCCGGACGCCTACGGGCCGCTGGGCCTCTACTGGTACAAGCTCGAGCGCGGGCCGCAGCCGAAGTGGACCAAGTACGCCATCAGTTACAACGAGGGGATCGGGGCCGGTCTGAACATCTGCGCGGCCGACCTGGACGGCGACGGCGACCTGGACATCGTCGTCACCGGCAAGTTCGGCGGACCGGTGTGGTTCGAGAGCAAGCTGAAGTAGTCCAGCCGGCGGGCTTGGTCGTCGCCTTTCGTCGCTGCCGTTGGTTGGTTCGCCGATGCGGCAAACGGCTGGGCAATCCCGGATCATGATATCCCAGCGGAACCCGCAGCAGGAGAACGAGAATGGCTCTGCGAAAGTACCTCATCTTAGTCGCGAGTTGCACGGGATTGTGCTGGGCCGGGCTGGCCGGCACGGCCGGGCAGGCCCGGGCGGCCGTCTACGTGGTCGATTCGGCGGCCCCCGCTGCGGCGGATACCAACCCGGGCTCGGAAGAGAAACCGCTGCGGACCGTGCAGCGCGCCGCCGACGCCGCCAAACCGGGTGATACGGTCTACGTCATGGCGGGCCGCTACAACGAGCGGATCAAGGTGAAGACCAGCGGGGCGGAGGGCCGGCCGATCACGTTCCGGGGCATGCCCCGCCGCTCGGCGACCGTAGCCGGCTTCGAGCTGGATGCGAGTTACATCCGCGTCGAGGGCTTCGAGATCACGGCCGACAAGCCGGCTACCGCCGTGCAACTCCGCGGCAGCCATTGCGAGGTGCTGGACAACTACATCCACGACATGATGGAAGGGGTCTCGGGGACCGGCGGCAACAAGTTCTCCGCCTCCGGCAGGCGCGACTACGCGACGGTGGCGCACAACCGCATCGCCTACAACAAGGTCTATCACAGCGAGTACGGCTTCCTCCTCCTCGGCGAGGACTGGCTGGTGGAGAACAACGAGGTCGACCGGCTGTTCATGTACGCGCCGGGCAGGACGTTCGACGACTGCGACTACACGCGGTTCTTCGGCAAGGGCTGCGTCGAGCGCTACAACTATTACCATGGGACGGCCACGTCGGAGATCAAGACGGCCCACGTGGATTGCATCCAGACGTTCATGTTCAACGGCGCGATGGCGCAGAACGTGCTCTTCGAGTTCAACACGTGCTTCGACTGGGGTCAGGGGGCCATGGTCGAGAGCGCACCGTTCATCGGCAGCGTGCGGAACTGGACCTGGCGGCACAACATCTACTCTTCCAATCGGCCGACTTACAAGGGGGCGTGGGGGCTGGACGTCATCCAGACGCCCGACGTGACGATCGAGAACAACACTTTTGCCGGGATCACATGGTGCGGAGTGGGGCTGCGGGGCAAGGAATCCACCGGCGGGCAGATCCGCAACAACATCTTCTGCGACGCCCAACGGGCCGTCGTTGATGGCGACAGGGACTTCACCCCGGCCAAGCCGGTGATCGAGTATAACCTGACGTTCAAGACCGCGCTGCTCGCGGGTCAGAAGAACGTCAACGGCAAGGACCCGCTGTTCGTGGACGCCGAGAAGCGCGGTTTCCGCCTCAAGAAAGGCAGTCCGGCCATCGGGGCGGGCAAGGGCGGCGTGACGATCGGGGCCCTGCAGTACCCCAACGTGTACTACGTCGATCCCCGCCATCCGGCGGCAGCGGATGAACCGCCGTGGGGCTATCCGGGCGTGCCGCTGGCGACGCTGGCCAAGGCAATGGAACTCGCGCAAGCGGGCGAGACCGTGGTCTTGCGCGGCGGCGTGTATCGCGAGACGCTCAAACCCGGCTGCGACGGCGTGACGGTGCAGGCCATGAAGGGCGAGAAGGTGACAATCAGCGGCGCGGACGCGATCGAGGGCTGGCAGCGGGCCGCCGACGGCACTTGGTCGGCGCCGCTGGCCGCTCGGCCGAAGAAGCTCCTGCGCAACGGCCGGCCGTGGACCGAGTTCACCTACGACGAGGCCGCCAGGCGGATCACGCTGAACACGGGCGGTGACCCCCGCCTGCACGTTTTCGAGACCATCGTGCGGGAGCAGGGAATCGATCCGGCCGGCAAGAGGGACGTGCAGGTCGAGGGTATCACGGTGGCGAACACGTGGCAGGAACTCCGCTCACGCGGCGTCCGCTGAGGCGGGCATGGCGACGAACCCATCTTCGCGCCCGAGGGCACCATCGCTGGCAGGCCGCGGTGCGATGTGCGATAATCGGAAGGCCAACAGCGGCCAACTACCGATCGACCCAACTCCAGCAGGAGGTGCCAGAGCCATGAAACGACGCCGGTTCTTGAAAGTCGCCAGTACCACGGCAACCCTGATGGTGGTGCCTCGCCACGTGCTTGGCGGGCAGGGCCATACGCCGCCGAGCGAGAAATTGGACATCGCCGGAGTCGGCGTGGGAGGCCAGGGTGGCGGCGTGCTCCGAGACATGGCCGGCGAGCACATCGTGGCCCTGTGCGACGTGGACCCGCAGAGAGCCGCCGGCACTTTCAGTGCATTTCCGCAGGCCCGGCGCTTCCGCGACTACCGTCAGATGCTCGACAAGTGCCGGAACATCGAGGCCGTGGTGGTGGCCACCCCCGACCACATGCACGCCCCCGTTACCCTGGCCGCCCTGCGGGCGGGCAAACACGTCTACGTCGAGAAGCCCATGGCGCATAGCATCGAAGAGACCCGCGTGATGACCCGCGTGGCCAGGGAAACCGGGCTGGTGACGCAGATGGGCAACCAGGGTCATGCGGGCGAGGGGCTGCGGTTGACGCGGGAATGGCTGCAAGCCGGGGCCATCGGGCCGGTGCGCGAGATCCACTGCTGGAGCGATCGGCCGGGCAGTTTCTGGAAACAAGACCTGGAACGGCCCAGCGAGACGCCGCCTGTCCCGCCGAACCTGGACTGGGACCTCTGGCTCGGCGCCGCCCCCCTGCGTCCCTACAACCCGATCTACCACCCCGTGTTTTGGCGCGGCTGGTTCGACTTCGGCAATGGTGCCTTGGGCGACATGGCCATCCACAACATGGACCCGGCGTTCTACGCGCTAGACCTCGATGCCCCGCTAGCCGCCCAAGCCCAAACCTCTCCGCTGAAGCGGGAATCGTACCCGGCCTGGGAGATCATCACCTGGGAGTTCGCGGCAAAGGACGGCCGGCCGGCGGTCAAGTTGATCTGGTACGACGGCGGCAAGATGCCCCCGCGGCCCCGGGACCTGGATGACGGCGTCAAATTGGCGGACAACGGCATCTACTTCGTCGGCGAGAAGGGCACTATGCTCTGCGGCGGCTGGGCGGGAATGCCGGGGCTGTTCCCCGGGAAGCTCCGGCAAGACTTCCAGAAGCCGCCCAGAACGATTCCCCGTTCCATCGGCCATCGCCCGGAGTGGATCAAGGCGTGCAAAGATCGCAAGCCCGAGGACGCCAAGGCCGGCTTCGCCTATTCCGGGCCGTATACGGAGTCGCTGCTGGTGGGCATGCTGGCCGTGCGGCTGCAGAAGCGAATCGAATGGGACTCCGCGGCGATGAAGGCCGGCAACGCCCCTGAGGCCGGCACGCTGGTGCGGAAACAGTACCGCAAGGGTTTTGGGATCTGAGGAGCGGCCGACAAACGAGTCGGGAACTGTCCCGATTTTCGCCCGAGCGAAAATGGGACCGGGCACCCTGAGGGCGCCCTCGAAGTCCCGGATCGTTCACGACGCGAAGGACCACCACATGCATGCGGATTTCCACGTCCTGCTGGTCATTGCGGGGTTGGCCGGCGCCGCCACGGCGGCCCCGCATGCGGCCGAGAGAACCGCGGCCGCGGAGCCGACCCTGACGATTACAGCTCAACCGCTGTGCCCGGGCAAGATCAGCCCGTACCAGTACGGCCAGTTCATCGAGTACCTTTGCGGCTTGACCCTGTCGATGCGTGCCGAGCAGGTGTTCGACGGCAGTTTCGAGGGCGTGCCGGAGTACAATTTCGACTTCCGCAAGCAGATCGATCGCCTCGAACAACCGTGGTATCCCGAGGGCGCCACACACCGCGGCGAGTTCGTGCTCGACCGGGAGAACCCTTTCAACGGCAAGGTTTCGCAGCGCGTCCGGCAGCAGCCGGGCGATCCCGCCACCTTGGGGATCTCGCAAGCCGGAAAGTGCGTCAAGCGGGGCGAGCGGCTGCGCTGCGCGCTCTATCTCCGCGGCGACCGCCTCACGGGCCCCGTCCGCGTGTCGATCTGGGGCAAGGGGACAACATACGCCGCGGCCGAGTTTCGCGCGACGGACCAGTGGCGGCGATACGAAGCCCAATTGACGCCGTCGGCCAGCGACCCCCACGCCACGCTCAGCATCTCGTTTCGCGGGCCGGGCACGCTGTGGATCGACCAGGTTTCGTTGCTGTCCGACGACACGGTCTTCGGTTGGCGGCGGGACGTGGCGGAAGCCCTCAAGCTGCTCAGGCCGGGCATGATTCGTTTCGGCGGCTCTACGATCGAGGGCTTCGACTGGCGGGCCACAATCGGCGACCCGGACCGGCGCGTGCCCTTCACCACCTGCTGGGGCGGCCTGGAACCCGGCAATGCCGGCCTGGAAGAGTTCGTCCAGCTTTGTCGCTGGGTCGACGCCGAGCCGCTGATCTGCGTGCGCTTTACAGGCAAGCAACCCCGGGATGCGGCCGAAGAGGTCGAATACTTCAACGGCCCGCCCGGCTCGCCGATGGGCAAGTTGCGGGCGGCCAACGGACACCCGGAGCCCTATCGGGTCCGCTACTGGCAGATCGGGAACGAACTGGGCGACGAGACCTACCAGAACGGCCTGGCCGGCTTCTGCAAGGCGATGAAGGCCGTCGATCCGAGTATCAAGCTCCTGGCTGCGTTTCCTTCAGCGGGGGTGCTCCAGCAGGCCGGCGGATACCTCGACTTCATCTGCCCGCACCACTACGGCTGCGCCGACCTGGCGGGCATGCAGGCGGATGTCCTCCGCTGCCGCCGCATGATCGCCGAATATGCGCCGCGGCGCGACATCCGTCTGGGTATCACCGAATGGAACACGACGGCCGGCGACCGGGGCCTCGGCCGGGCCAAGCTCTGGACCCTCGACAACGCGCTGTGGTGCAGCCGATACCATAACTTCATGCACCGCCATTGCGACTCGATCGAGCTTGCCATCCGCAGCAACCTGGCCGACAGCTTTTGCAGCGGCATCATCCAGACCGACGCCGCCGGACTGTTCAAAACGCCCACCTATTACGCCCAGCAGCTCTACGCCACGCACGCCGGGCAGTATCCGCTCAAGCTCGCATGGGACCCGCTCCCGCAGGGCGATGCGCCGCTGGATGCGAGCGCCACGCGGACGGCGGACGGCCGCCGCGTTTCAATCTTCGTCGTGAACCAGACGGTCCAGCCGCGGAAGCAGACGATCCACCTGGCGGCCCTGGATCCGCAGGCCGACGAAGTCGGGGTTTGGACGCTGGCCGACACGCTCCACGCCGGCGAGCGCGACGCGGCCAACTCGTGGCACGAGCCGGAGCGGATTCGAACGGTGTCCAGCCGGGCCACCCTCACGCGCGGAAAGCTCGCCTACCAATTTCCCCCCCTGTCGCTCACGGTGCTGAGCATCGCGACGGGCCTGCCAGCGGCCATCCCTGTCACCAGCGGCAGGTAGAGAGCATCGAAGGATAGGTTCGTCGAAAATGCCAAACCGGACATTGCGTCCGGACTGGGGTCGTCCAAAGCCCTCCGGCAATGGGCGATACGCCCTCCCCCCGGCACCTTCCCTGAGAACACCTGTTCAACCGCCGACGCCGGGCGGATAATCACCAGATCAGGGCGACAGTGTTTTCCATGCCTGCAAAAGGAGCCTGGCGATGCGCACACTCCGTTACCTACTGGTAATTGCGATCTTCCTGCCGGCATCGTGGAGGGCCGTCAGCCGCGCGGCGCCCGCGGAGACACCGCCCGCTGCCTCGGCCGACCGGTCACCGTTGCCGGGAACCGAGCCGTTGACGTGGACCGGCGACATTGCCGCGCGGATGGTGGAAGGCGTGGATCGTTTCCTGCTGAGCGAGACGGCGAAGGCCCTGGAAAGGCGGGCCGGGTTCTGGCGCCGCGACACGTCGTCCGCTGCCCGCTACGACGCCTCGATCGAGCCCAACCGCAGCCGGCTGAGGCACATCCTGGGAGTTCGCGACCCGCGCGTGCCTTTTTCCGCAGCGGAGCTGGTCGGCACCACGGCGGAGCCGCCGCTGGTCGGACGGGGAGACGGCTATCAGGTCTTCGCCGTGCGCTGGCCTGCCTTCGGCGATGTAAGCGGCGAGGGACTGCTCCTGGTGCCCGACGGAAAGCCGCTGGCCGACGTGGTCGCGATCCCCGACGCCGACCAGACACCCGAGATGCTCGCGGGGCTGGCCGAGGGCGTGCCGGCCCCGTCGCAATTCGCCCGGCGATTGGCGGAAAGCGGCTGCCGCGTATTGGTGCCGGTGCTCGTCAGCCGCCAGGTGACGCGGGGCAAGCTCTCCAACCGGGAGTTCCTTTACCGCTCGGCCTACGAGCTCGGCCGGCACCTCGCCGGATACGAGGTGCAGAAGGTGCTGGCCGGCGTGGACTGGTTCAGCAAGGAGGCCGGCGGCGGCCCGGCGAAGATCGGCGTGATCGGCTGGGGCGAGGGTGGCATGTTGGCCCTCTACGCCGGCGCCCTGGACCCGCGCATCCGCGGGGTCGCGGTGAGCGGCTACTTCGCTTCGCGCCAGAACGTCTGGCAGGAGCCGCTCTATCGCAACGTCTTCGGCCTGTTGGAGCAATTCGGCGACGCGGAATTGGCCGCCATGATCGCGCCGCGCGGCCTGGTGGTCGAAGCCGCCCAGGCGCCCGAGCTGGTCGTGCCGCCGGGCACGCCCGGCGGTCCCGGCAGGCTGAGCACGCCCGCCCTGGCCGAGGTCCGCGCGGAGGTCGCGCGGGCGCGGCAGTTGTGCAAGGGTCTCGAGCCGGCGCCGCGGATCGAGCTGGTCGAAAGCGGCGGCGGCAGCGGACCCTACGGCTGCGACGAGGCCGTGCAGCAGTTCCTCGACGCGCTTTCGCCCGGCGCGAAGCTCAAGCCGCCGGGGCCGGCCCCCCAGCGGTTGCGCGAACCGCCCGGCGCGGAAGACCGCCAGGGCCGGCAGGTACACGAGCTCGATCGCCATAATCAATGGCTGCTGGCGGAAAGCCCCTACGTGCGGCAGGAGTTCTTCGCCAAGCTCGACGCCAGCTCGCCGGCCGCCTTCCAGAAGAGCATGTCGCCGTACCGCGAGTTCTTCTACAACGAGGTGATCGGCCGGTTCGACCAGCGGCCGCCGGCGCCCCGGCCGCGGACGCGAAAGAGCTACCAAGGGAAGAACTGGACGGGCTACGAAGTGGTGCTGGACGTGCTACCGGACGTGTTTGCATACGGCGTGCTGCTGGTGCCCAAGGACCTCGAGCCGGGCCAGCGGCGGCCGGTGGTGGTCTGCCAGCACGGGCTGGAGGGCCGGCCGACCGACGTGTTTCTCGGCGCGCATCCCGCCTATCACGCTTTCGCCGCCCGGCTGGCCGAGCAGGGCTTCGTCACCTTCGCCCCGCAAAACCTGTACCTCTTCGGCGACCGTTTCCGCGTCTTGCAGCGGAAGGCCAACCCGCTCAAGAAGACGCTCTTCTCGATCATCGTGCCGCAGCACCAGCAGATCGTCGCTTGGCTGGGCAGCCTGCCCTTCGTCGATCCGCGCCGGATCGCCTTTTACGGGCTGTCTTACGGGGGCAAGACGGCGATGCGCGTGCCGCCGCTGGTTTCCGGCTACTGCCTGTCGATCTGTTCCGCCGACTTCAACGAGTGGGTCTGGAAGAACGCCTCGACCCGCTCGCCGTACAGTTATGTCTGGACGGGCGAGTACGAGATCTTCGAGTTCGACTTGGGGAGCACCTTCAACTACGCGGAGATGGCCGCCCTGATCGCGCCGCGGCCGTTCATGGTCGAGCGGGGGCATTTCGACGGCGTGGCGCCCGACGAAGCGGTGGCCGCCGAGTTCGCCAAGGTCCGCCTGCTCTACGAGGCGAAGCTGGGCCTGGCCGATCGCTGCCGCATCGAGTGGTTCGTCGGCCCGCACACGATTCACGGCCGGGGAACGTTCGACTTCCTGCGGCAACAGCTCGCCTGGCCGGAACGGTGACGACCTCGCCGCCGGCGACTACATCCGGATTATCCACGTAGTAGCCGGTCTACGCCAAAATGTTAGGTTGGGTGCCACTGCTGGCTTGTCCAGCAGTGCGGAAAACACGGTTGGGCAAGCCAACCGTGGCACCCACACAAATGAAGTGGTCGGGCTACTACATCCCCAACACCGGCCGCAAGGCCGCTGCTTCGGCCAGAGAGCCGACCATGACGTACAGGTACAGCCCACGCGGGTCGAGCGCATCTACGAGCTGCCGCAACTCGTCCGCCGTGAAGGACCCGCGCACCAGCAGGGGACGCCCGGCAGCCTGGATTTTGCGGAACGCCGGGACCATGCCGGCGATGGGCGGGCCGCCCGAGCCCAATTCGTAGTTCACCTGGAAACAGCGGATTTCCTCGACCTCCAGGTACAGGTCGTAGAGGAACATCGAGTTCGTGTGCAAATGGATGAAAGCGTTGGCGAAGTGGCCGGCCACCTCCCGGTCGACCGGCTGCAGGAACTCCCGGTACAAGCGGGGAGAAAGCACGCCGGAGGCATCTTCCTGCAAGCGGACGATGGGGCCCGGCGACCAGAGCTGGTATTGGGCGTCGTAGTATCCGCCGTGATAGAGGGGGATGTGCTGCCAGGCCTCCTCGGTGATCCGCCGGAAAATGCCGCCGCACTGCCGGAGCAGCCGCCGCGCCTCGTCGGGCGACTCCACCAGGTCCAGCACGCTCTGGGTATGCCCGCGGAGCAGGGCGGCGATGTCGGAGGGGCCGATCAGCGGGGCGTGGCTTACCGGATAGCGCCCGGCCGAATGTCGGACCAGCGCCTCGATGAACGCGACATACTTGGCGAGCCAGGGAGCCCGCGCGTCCAGGCGGAGGTCCGCCAGATC
>Ga0326727_10008412_pt1 | contig 26201 bp, 19 predicted proteins | sample MB2enrmetagenome_FD_207643 | JGI IMG/M metagenome (GOLD analysis project Ga0326727, IMG submission 207643) | Lab enriched peat soil microbial communities from McLean, Ithaca, NY, United States - MB29MY | ecosystem: Environmental > Terrestrial > Soil > Wetlands > Peat | place: USA: New York...
TGGTGCTGGATTTGGAGAATTAAATGCAAGATCGCACGTTCTCAAAAAATCTGAAAATTCGGGGCTTCCCTCGTGGCGCTCAACGAATTTCCTAACACCCTCTACTAGAGCTGGTCGTGGAGGAAGGCCGTTTCGTATCGCACCAACTCCTTCTTGAGTTTGGGCAAGTCGGTGTTGGTCGGCGCGATGTAAGCCGTCCAAGCCGGGCGGTTGGGCATCTTTTCCAGGGCTGAAAAGAGCACGCCGGCCCCCTCGGTGGACAGTCCGCAGGTCAAGGCGTCGCGGGCGCCCTCCTTGACCGAGCCGCTCCATTCGTCTGGCGTCAGGAAATTGTTGATCGGTTCGACCTTGTTGTCCGGACCGATGAGTTTGGGGGCGTACTTGGCGTAATGGCCCAGGTAATGGTGGGACAAGTTGATGGCCATCATCATTCCCATCATTTGGTTGAAATAGCCCTTTTGCTCCTCGATCAGGTTGTCGGTCCAATAGCGGGCCTCCACAATGGGGGGCGGCGCCGCCGCCGGGTCCGCCGCGCTGGAGCGGAGCAGGTTGGCCACGTATTGATCGAAGTAGCCGGGCTGAATCTTGTCAATGGCCTTGGCGTGGCAGAGGTGATTGATCAGGTCAATGAACCCGGCCGAAAGCTCCACTTGCCGGCGGAGGTGGCTGTCGGCCGTTGTGGTCATTGGATAAATGAGGGGCAAATCCTGCGGCTGCAAGGCGATGGCATCGGGATCCACTTTGTCGCACTTTTCCGGCGAGAGGGCCTGGCAGAGGTCCCGGCCCAGATAAATCACCCTGCTGAAGCCCGACTCATAGATCTTCTCCGGCGCGGAAGGCTCTCCCGGCGCCGAGAGCGCCAAAACGAGCGCGGCCAGCCCAATTCTGATTTTAGGATTTGCAATTAAGCGCATTGCCTCCAAAGACTCATTACGGCGGTATCTGCCGGTGCAAAATGAGGCCTCTTGAACTATCACCGCACCAAATATTATTGCAGCCAGCCCGGAAACGCAATTTATATTTTCCCGGCCGATTTCCTCCAGTCCCCGGTTGCGCCCGGAGTCAAAGCGTGCGATAAAGGCTCCCATGCAGTATCGGCGATTTGGCATTTATCGCACAATGAAAGAAGTCAGATGAAACAAAATCAACCGATTGACGCCCGGCTGTTGCGGGAGATTCGGCCTGTCAATTTGCTCTCCTTCGGGCCGGAGACGAAGGCGCTGCCGTTGGAGGGCCTCAACGTCCTGATCGGACCCAATGGCGCGGGCAAGTCCAATTTGATCGAGGCTCTGGCGCTGATGCGGGCGACGCCTATTCCCGCGCAAACAACTTCCAACGCCGACGTGAGAGGCGTGGTGCGGCGGGGCGGCGGGGCGCAAGAGTGGATCTGGAAAGGAGCAAAAGACCAGACCGCCTCCGTCGAATTGGTCGTCAACAATCCGAAAGGCAAGCAACCATTGCGGCACCTCTTCGCGTTTGGCGGCGACGCACACGGATTCCGCTTGAATGACGAACGGGTGGAGAACGAATCGCCTTACGGCGGTCAGACCGAGGCCTATTTCTATTATCGCTTCCAAGGCGGGCACCCGGTGGTCAACACCGCCGTTCAGAAGAAGCGGGAGCTGGCACAGGAGACGGTGAACCTGGAACTTTCAATTCTTTCGCAGCGGCGCGACCCGGAGCTTTACGCTGAAATCACGTATCTGGCGGACACCTACGAGAAGTGCCGCATCTACCGGGAGTGGGCGTTTGGCCGGAACACGGTGTTTCGGGAACCGCAAAGGGCGGACATGCGCAATGACCGGCTGGAAGAGGATTTCTCCAACCTTTGTCTTTTCCTTAGCCGCCTGCGTAAGACGCCCACGGCGAAGAAGGCCATCTTGGACGGACTCACCGACCTTTACGAGGGTCTGACCGACTTCGAGACTTTCGTTGAGGGAGGCAGTGTTCAGGTCATCTTCACCGAGGGAGATTTCTCCATTCCAGCGACGCGGCTTTCGGATGGAACGCTTCGGTATCTCTGCTTGCTGGCGATCCTTTGCGATCCGACGCCACCGCCGCTGATTTGCATCGAAGAACCGGAACTGGGATTGCACCCGGACATCCTGCCCAAGCTGGCCGACTTGCTGGTCGCAGCTTCCGGGCGGACACAACTCATTGTCACAACCCATTCGGACATTTTAGTTGATGCCATGACGGAGCGGCCGGAGGTAGTCGTCGTTTGCGAGAAACATGACCGGCGGACGGAGATGCGCCGGTTGAAAAAGCACGAGCTGGCAAAGTGGCTGGACAAGTACCGGTTGGGGCAATTGTGGATGGACGGCCAGTTGGGGGGCAAACGCTGGTGAGCGCGTATATTTACATCGAAGGGGGCGCAAGAGGAGCGGGCTCGAAGGACTTGAACATCAGATGTCAGGAGGCCTTTCACAAGCTGCTCGACAGCATGGGGTTCATGGGGCGCAAACCTCGGCTCGTGGCCTGCGGCAGCCGAAGCGCCGTCTATGATCGCTTCGTCGTTCAAAACTCCCAAAACGTCGGGGATTATGTGGCCATGTGGATTGACAGCGAGGAACCGATGGCCAATCCAGAGGCAGCTTGGAAACATTTGCGAACAGTTACGACCGTTCCCTCATGGGCACAGCCCCAAGGGGCCGAAAACGATCAGGTTCTATTCATGACGACCTGTATGGAGACGTGGATCGTCGCGGATCGTGACGTGTTGAGCGATCACTACCGCGACGAACTGCAGGAATCGGCGCTGCCCCCGTTGGTGGGTTTGGAGCAGCGTGGGCGGCACGATGTCCAAAACATGCTGGAGCACGCCACGCGCAACTGCTCCAACGCGTATTCGAAGGGAAAACGGTCATTTGAAGTGTTCGCCAAATTGACTCCGGCGGTTCTGGAGCGGCACCTGCCGAGCTTTGTCAGAATCCGCCGCATCTTGAACACACGTTTGTAGCCAACTCATGCCGGCGATGGCTCCCATGCAGTATCGGCGATTTGGCAGAACCGGCCTGGCTATGCCGGTCATTTCGTGCGGCGGCATGCGCTACCAGTTCAAGTGGCAGGACATCGCCCCGGGGGACATCCCGCCGGAGAACCAGGCCAACCTGGAGGCCACCGTCCAGCGCGCGCTGGAACTGGGCATCAACCACATCGAAACGGCCCGCGGCTACGGCACCTCGGAGATGCAGTTGGGCCGCCTGCTGCCCCGGCTGCCCAGGTCCAAAATCATTGTCCAAACCAAAGTCGCGCCGCAGGCCGACCCGGGGGAGTTTTTGAAAATCTTCGACCGCTCGCTCCGGTACTTGCAGTTGGACTACGTAGACCTGCTGGCTTTGCACGGCATCAACCAACGCCAGTTGCTGGAGTGGTCGCTGAAGAAAAACGGCTGCCTGGCCGCCGCCCGGGGATTGCAACAACAAGGCCGCGTGCGCTTCATCGGCTTCTCGACCCATGCCACGACGGACGTCATCCTGGAGGCGGTGCAAAGCGGGGAATTTGATTACATCAACCTGCATTGGTACTTCGTCAATCCCCTGAATTGGCCGGCCATAGTGGCCGCCCGCCGGCTGGACATGGGCGTGTTCATCATCAGCCCCAACGACAAAGGGGGAATGCTTTACGAGCCGCCGCCCAAAATGGTCCGGTTGTGCGCGCCGCTCACGCCCATGCAGTTCAACGACCTCTATTGCCTGGCGCGCCCGGAGGTCCACACCTTGAGCTGCGGGGCGTCGCGGCCGGGGGACTTTGACGAACACGCGCGCGCGCTGGAACATTACGAGGGCGCGGCGGAGGTCGTCGCGCCCATCGAGCGCCGCTTGCGGGCGGAGATGGAACGGACCTTGGGGCCGGACTGGTGCCAATCTTGGTTTGAGGGCCTGCCGGAGTACGTGGATATTCCCGGCCAGATCAACGTCCCGGAGATCCTGCGCCTGTGGACCTACGCCAAGTCGCTGGACTTGGTGGCGTGGGGCAAAATGCGCTACAACCTCCTGGGTCAAGCCGACCACTGGTTTCCAGGCCAGAACGCAGGGGCGTTTGAGGAAGAACCGCTTCGCCGCGCCCTCTACAAAAGCCCCTTTCGCGACAGAATCCCGGGGCTGTTGAGAGAAGCCCATGCCCTGCTCTTCGACCAGCCCAAGACCCGGCTCAGTCAAAGCGATTGACCAGGCGGCCGCTTCGGGTTCCTAATTTTAATCTTAATCTTAATCTCCCCGCATAGTTATTCGTCTTGATTAAGATTAAGATTAGGATTAAGATTAGGAATGGAAGAAGGAATGGCCCCGCCAAAAATGAAAATAGGGTATGGACAGCGCCATCCCAATATGATAAGGATTTGCTTCCGTTTAACAAGAACGGGTTACGGAGCGGGCCAATGGCCCGTGGCCGCAACAACGAAATGAGAACTGAAATGAAAGACATATACACGACGCTTTTTGCCGTATCGTTCCTGGCTCTCAACGCCGCCGCCCAGCCGGCCCCGCCGGCCCCGCCGGTTCAGCCGCCTCAACCCTCACAGCCAGCCCAGCCGGCTCAACCGGCTCAACCTCCAGCCCACCCGCAACCCGGCAGGCCGGTGCCCCCCGCCTTGGCGACGCCGCCCAAAATGCCCGACAAAGACAAGCTCAGTTACGCCATCGGCATGAACATCGGCTCCAGCATCAAGCGGGACAAAATTGACGTGGATATTGACACCATCGCCACCGCGATGAAGGACGTCCTGGGAGGTAACCCCACCCGGATGACCGACGATGAAGTCAAGACGACGATGCAGCAGTTTCAAGGGGCGATGCGCGCCAAAATGACGGCCGAACGCGAGAAGGAAGCCGCCGAGAACAAGGCCAAAGGCGAGGAATTCCTGGCCAAAAACGCCAAAGCCGACGGCGTCAAGGCCCTCCCCAACGGCCTCCAATACAAAGTCATTACTGAAGGCGACGGCCCGATGCCCAAATCCAACGACACTGTGACCGTCAGTTACAAGGGCAGCTTGATTGATGGCACCGTGTTTGATCACAATGATCATTTCACCACGCCGGTCACCGGCCGCACCGTCAAGGGCTGGTCGGAGGTTTTGCCTCTGATGAAGACAGGCTCCAAATGGGAAGTCACCATCCCGCCCGAGTTGGGATATGGCCCGCGCGGTTTTCCGCCCAAAATCGGACCCAATTCGGTCCTGATTTTTGAGATGAGCTTGCTCTCCATTGCCCCTCCGCCGACCAATGCGCCCGTGAAACCTTTTGCGCCAGCCGCCGGGCCGGGTACGGCGGCACACGGCTCCAATTCCGTGCCGCCCAGCCCGCCGGCGATCTCCACTCCCGTTGTGAGCGGACAGATCATTAAGGTTCCCTCCGCCGAGGAACTGAAAAAGGGCGCCAAGATCGAAGTCATCACCAACGCCCCGGGCCAGTGAGGGGCCGTGCAAAAACAAGTTCGGATAATCAGGCGCAATTGGAGCATAAGCGAGGCGGCCTCCCGAAAGCGCATTCATCGAGGGACATTGACAAATAGTCATTGAGAATTTGTTAATGGCAATGGAGCGATTGGGGAAGCGGGACTCAGTTGCCAATAACCAATCTCCAATGGCAAATTGTCAATCGCATCCCAGGTTGCCAGAGGGCCTGACTGCGGCTAGAGTGTGTCATTAGCCGGGAAGGCGAATTATTGCATGAGCCACATTTTGAATTATTTGTCCGTTGCCGCGGGCGTCGTTTTATTGTTCGGCGCCGCCATATTCGTGCATGAGTTCGGGCACTACTGGGTCGCCCTCAAACGGGGCCTCAAAGTGGAGGAATTCTCCATCGGCTTCGGTCCCAAAATCTTCTCCCGCGTGCGCGAGGGCATCCTTTACTCGGTCCGCTGGATTCCCGCCGGCGGCTTTGTCAAATTGCCGCAAATGGTCACTTCGTCCGCCCTTGAGGGTGACTCCAAAAAGGAGCTGCTGCCGCCCGCGCCGGCCTTTTCCAAGATTCTGGTCGCCGCCGCCGGGCCGGCCATGAACGTCGTTTTTGCCTTCGTCATCGCCTCGGTGATTTACTTCGTCGGTCTGCCCGTGCCCTTTAATCCTGCGGTCATCGGCTACGTGGACCCCAACTCGCCCGAGGCGAAAATGGGGATTCGGGAGGGAGACCGCATTGTCCAGTTGGACCACAAGCCGGCCACGACTTGGGAAGAAGTCAATAATTTGACCATTCTGGCGCTGACCAACGTGCTGCCGGTCACGATCGTGCATACCAACGGCCTCTCCAATACCTACTATCTCAAGGCCGAAGTGAACAACCTGGTCAAACTCAAGACGTTAAACCTTGACGCGCGCGACCACCTGATCGTCGGGGAGGTCATGACGAACAAACCCGCCGCCTTGGCGGGCGTCAGGCCTGAGGACGAAGTGGTCGGGTTCGCCGGAGTGCCCATCAGCAGCCACCAGCAGTTGATTGACTTAATACAAATTCGCGGCGGCCAGAGGACGCCCATAGTGGTCAAGCGCGGGAACCAGCGGCTGACGTTCAACGTGACGCCCGCCTTGTACCCGAAAGGCACCAATTATATGGTCGGGGTGGCGTGGGCGCCGATCAAAGACGTTTACAAGATCGAATTTCCCACCCCGTTGGCGCAGGTCAAGGGCGTCTGCCAGCAACTCTATGCCACGGTGCGCGCCTTGGTTCACTCCCGTGAGAGCGGCGTGGGGGCCAAGGACCTTAGCGGGCCGGTGGGCATCCTCAGCGTGCTGGCGGTGGAATGGAACACCGACTACCGGCTGGCCCTCAGTTTCCTGGTCATGCTCAACATCAATCTGGCCATCCTGAACATGCTGCCCATTCCCGTGCTGGACGGCGGCCACATCCTGATGGCCCTGATCGAACGTTGCGCGCGCCGTCCGCTGGACGTTCGCGTTGTGGAGTCCATCACCACCGCTTTCGCCGTGGTGCTTATCTCCTTCTTTCTTTACGTCACCGCCTATGACATCAAGCGCGTCCCAATTTTCCGAATGATGTTCAAACGCGACGTGCAGATCGAGCAGACCGCCAGACCCGCCGCTCCGGCGCCCGAACCCCAACCGGCGCCCTGACTCATGCGCTATTGCTCCTCTCCCCTCTTTTACCGCCGCCGCAAGAGCCGCCCGGTCATCGTCGGCGACCCCGCCCGCGGCGGCGTCATCATCGGCGGCGATCATCCCATCGTCAAACAGTCCATGATCACCTGCGACACGATGGACACCGCCCAGTGCGTGCGCCAATCGCTGGATTTGGCCGCCGCCGGCTGCCAGATCACCCGCATCACCGCCCCGACGGTCAAGGACGCCGCCAACTTGAAAAACATCGCCGCCCAACTGCGCTCGCTGGGCTGCCTGACCCCCATTGTGGCCGACATCCATTTCAAGCCCGACGCAGCCCTGGAAGCGGCGCAATGGGTCGAAATGGTGCGCGTGAATCCGGGCAATTACGCCGACAAGAAGAAATTCGCCGTGCGCGAATACAGCGACGACCAATACAACGTCGAGCTGGCGCGCCTGGAGGAGCAATTCACCCCGCTGGTCCTTCTTTGCAAGAAGCTGGGACGCGCCCTGCGCATCGGCGTTAATCACGGCTCCTTGAGCGACCGGATCATGAACCGTTTTGGCGATACTCCGCTGGGCATGGTCGAAAGCGCGCTGGAATTCGCGCGCATCGCGCGCCGCCACGATTTCCACAATTTCAAGTTTTCCATGAAGTCCAGCAATCCGAAGGTCATGATCCACTGCTACCGCCTTCTGGTGGCCCGACTGGACGAATTGGGGCCTGACTGGAATTATCCCATTCACCTGGGTGTCACCGAAGCCGGCGAGGGCGAAGACGGCCGCATCAAAAGCGCCATCGGCATCGGCTCCCTCCTATGCGACGGCTTGGGCGACACCATTCGCGTCTCGCTGACCGAAGATTCCCCCAATGAGATCGCCGTCTGCTCCGATTTGCTGGCCCAAATCCCGGCTTTGACCGTCGCCGAGTTTCCCGGCGCGGCGGACGTTCCCTGGCCTTTCGACCCCTTCGCTTTCGAGCGCCGCCCAACGCCCGAAATCCCGTTGAACGAGCAATGCAACTGCGGCGGCGCCCAGACCGTGCGAGTGGTCCTCACCCGCGCCGCCTGGGAAAAAGTCGCCCTGAAAATCCGGCCCAGGGACGATGTCAAACCCGAGGCCGTCTATGAAGATCTTAACGTCTTCGAGATTGATCCGGCGCGGGATTTCGAGGTCAATTGCGACACGCAACTGGTGACAGTCAAGGATGGCGTCGCTCTTCCCGCCATCGCCGCCTTCCGCATGTTGGCGGCGAAATTGCGGCGCCTGGGCCGCAACAATCCGATCCTGCTCAAAGACTGCCTGCGCTTCGAGCCGGCACCCTTGGAACCCCGCATTGCCCTTTTGCGCGCCGCCACCGTCATCGGCTCGCTTTTGGCCGATGGCATTGGCGACGCGATTTTGATTCGCGGCGAATCGGGCGCCGGGCAGAGCTTGCGTCTGGCCTACAACATTTTGCAAGCCGCCGGCTGCCGCAGTTTCAAGACCGATTACGTCGCCTGCCCCTCGTGCGGCCGGACGCTCTTCAACCTGCAAACGGTCACCGCGCGCATCAAGGAGCGGACGCAACACTTGAAAGGCGTCAAGATTGCCATCATGGGCTGCATCGTCAACGGCCCCGGCGAGATGGCCGACGCGGATTTCGGCTACGTCGGCGGCGCGCCCAACAAGATCAATCTTTACGTCGGCAAGACCCCGGTCAAATTCAACATTCCCGAAGCCGAGGCGGTGGAGCGCCTGGTGGATTTGATCCGCGAACACGGCAAATGGGTCGAGCCGCAAGCCGAGCCGGGCGTGCCTGACAAAGCCGCCCTTGCCGCGCCTTAGAGTCGGTGCAAGAACAACTCCTGATCACGAAACAGGGGTCATTGACAATTAGTCATTGAAAATTGGCAATTGGCAATCGAAGCGGGACGCCATTGCAAATGACACATTTTAATGACCAATTGTCAATCAACGCTCACGCTTCTTCGTGCGACATTCTTTCCAGGCTATTTAATGAGGTTCATGTAACATTTTCCGGGTTTTGCTTCTGAGGGGGGTATATGAATGAATCTGAAACGGACAAGAAGATGCCAAACAAGTGCCCACAATGCGGCGTGACGCTGCCGACCGGCGTGTTGAAGGGTCTTTGCCCGGCCTGCCTGCTCAAACAGGGACCGGATACGGAACCGCCACCGCAGTCCGTGCCCTTCCAGCCGCCTGGCGTGGAGGAGGTGGCCCGCTTGTTTCCGCAACTGGAAATCATCGCCTTCATCGGCAAGGGCGGCATGGGGGCCGTTTATAAAGCCCGCCAGCCCGCGCTGGACCGGATGGTCGCGCTGAAGATTCTCCCGCCGCAGGCCGCGGGCGGGCCGGATTTTGCCGAGCGGTTCAATCGCGAAGCCCGCGCGCTGGCCCGGTTGAATCATCCCAACATCGTCGCCGTCCACGAATTCGGACAGGCGGGCGGCTCGCCCTTTTTCATCATGGAATTTGTGGACGGCCTGACCCTGCGCCAATTGGAGCAAGCCGGGCGGCTTTCACCGGCGGAGGCGCTGCGGATCGTGCCGCAAATTTGCGAGGCGCTCCAGTTCGCGCACGACGAGGGGATCGTCCACCGGGACATCAAGCCGGAGAATATATTGATTGACAAGAAGGGAAGGGTGAAGATCGCCGATTTCGGCATCGCCAAAATCATCGGTGGCGCGGAGGCCGGGGCTTCCATGACGGAAACCCGCCAGGCGATCGGCACCCCGCATTACATGGCTCCGGAGCAGGTGGAAAAGCCGCAAACGGTGGACCACCGGGCGGACATTTTTTCATTGGGCGTGGTGTTTTACGAGATGTTGACCGGCCAGTTGCCCCTGGGAAAATTCGCCCCTCCGTCACGCAAGGTCCAGATTGATGCGCGGCTGGATGAGGTCGTCCTGCGCGCCTTGGAGCGGGAGCCGGAGCTGCGCTACCAGCAGGCCGCCGAAGTCAAAACGCGGATTGATACCATCACCTCAACACCGCCGGGAACGGCGCCTTCCCTTGCCGCTTCGAGCGCGAACCGCCGGGTTTTTGCGTGGCTGTCCCTGGGCTTTTTGATCGTGGGATTATTGGGCTTTCCTTTGCTCATTGCGCTTAACGCCAGTGTCTTCGCGACGATGACTTTCAGCGGGTTGGGCCTGGTGCTGGCACTGATCTTCGGCTTGGTCAGTTGGCGTGAGCGGCTCGGACGGGTGATCACCATTGTCGTGCTGGCAATGCTGGCTCTGGCTCTGATATTCGTGTTCATCCTCTCCACGAAGGGGGCCGCTCGTTTAGCAGAAGCTCGAGCCGCGCAGATGGCAGAACAACGCGCGAAAATGGAGGCTCTCCGGGAAGAATCCATCAGGAATGCCTACAAAAAAGTCACGCAGCGCCTATTTGACCTTCAAACCAGGGAGGGGGAACTCGAAAGGAATTTTTCCACCAACAACCCATTAGTCCAAGGCAACCTGAAGGCGCTTGAAGCCGCCCAGGCCGAAAAGAAACGCATGGAAGAAGCCAATCCCGGTCTTGCGGACACGGCGCAGGATCGTGGCGCCTCTGACGAAACTTGGTCACCGGCTTTGGCGCCGGGGGCGAAACCGGACCTCCAGGGGATTATGAGCGAAGCCACAGACCTCATGAATAGGGGCCGCTTCGACGAGGCCTTGGGCCGGCAGATTTGGTTCTTCAATCACGCCGTGCAATTGGATCCCAGTTACTCCGCCGTGCGCCTTTCCTTCACTTTGTCCGCTTGGCGGGAACTGGCACGGCGCTATCCAAAGGCTCTACAGGCCCTGACGGAAGTTCGCGACCGCGACGTGGCGCAATTCGCTGCCGGTCGCGGCTATGCTGAACTCTTCCAGGAGGTGGAAAGCATCAATCGCGAACTCGGCGACCCGGAAGCCACGTGCAAGCTGTGCAAGACAATTGCCGACAAGGACCCAAACCTCGCGTGCCAATGCTATTACTATGCCCAACAGGCGCTATTGGAACAGGGTCAATACGAGTTGTGCTCGCGATTCATGGGCGATCCTCAAGCCCGATTCAACGCGGCCCGATCTCAGATCAAAACGCCCGGCGTGGACTACTTTGTCGGCCAGGTTTGCGCGCTGGTTGAAATCCTGGTTGGAACCGGACACAAATCCGAGGCCGAAAATATCTCCGCCCAGGCCATAGCCGTCCTCGACGACCCGCGCCTTCATTTCGCGGTGACCGACGCTGAGGCGAGAATCGCAAAACGAGGCAAATGACTTGACGCCCGGCGACTCCACACCGTCCACCGCCCCGCCACGCGATTATTTTGCGACGACGCGCTGGACGGTCGTGCTCGCCGCCGGGGGCCGCTCGACGCCGAAGGCCGATATGGCGCTGGAGGAATTGTGCCGCACTTATTGGTACCCGCTTTATGCCTACGTCCGGCGCCACGGCCATTCGCGGGAGGACGCCGAAGACCTCACGCAGTCTTTTTTCGCCCGCTTTCTGAAAAAGAATTACCTCGAAAACCTCCGGGCCGAGCACGGCAAGTTCCGCGCTTTCCTGATCGCTTCGCTCAAACATTTTCTGGCCAATGAATGGGACCACGCCCGCCGCCAAAAACGCGGCGGCGGCGTCCCGCCTCTTTCTCTCGACTGGCAGGACGCGGACAGCCGCTATCAAATTGATCCCGCCGATAACCTCAGTCCCGACAAGATTTACGACCGCGCCTGGGCCGTGACGCTGCTGGAACGGGTCATCCGCCGCTTGCACGAGGAGAACGCCGACGAAGGGAAAGTGTTGATCTTCGAGCGATTGAAGCCATTTTTGATGTTGGGCCGGAGCGACATTCCCTACGCCCAGGCCGCCGCCGGGCTGGAGATGACCGAAGGAGCTGTGCGCGTGGCAGTCCACCGGCTGCGCCGGCGTTACCGGGAACTGTTGCGCGAGGAAATCGGGCAAACCCTTTCCGATCCGGCGCAGGTGGAAGAAGAAATGCGGGCCTTGTTCACCGCGTTTGGCGGATAAGTATCCTCGCAAGAACAATTTGCGATAATGAGGCGCGAAAACAAATAGCCCGGCAACACTCCCGCCAAGGCGAACGAGACGGCGGCCAAGCCATCGAGCCAAAGATTCATCTGCCCATAAAACACGCCAAATCATCCCAAGGGAAACAAATTACGCGCCATGCATTGGCTCTCTTCGGGATGGGCCTTTCGATCGAAATGCGTCGGTGACGGCGGGAAAGGAGGGTAGGGCGGGCACTCCGTTGCCCACCGCGGCGCGCACGGAGTGCGCGCCCTAGCCAACCTCCAATGACGGATTACTTTCGATCTTGGTTTAAGGTTGACACCGTGACGATTGAATGATAAATTTCTTTTATGATCCTTTTGAGCGTTCATAAACTTGGTCCATCTCCACAAGCCTTGCCCGCGGCAATGGTTTTTTCACCGCAACTGCTGCTGACCGAGAAATCTCAGGTCACCATTGGACTGGACGCATCGGAGGCGGAGAGGAGACTGCTCGCACTTCGCGCCAGCAGGATGGCCGCGATGCTCGAAAATCACGGTTACAACCACTACGGGATCAATGAGTGAATCTGCCGGGCCGCTTTTACCCTTGGCAAAGTCATAGACAATCCCCTTTTCCCGTTCCGGCGACCTTCCCGAACCTCCATTTGCGGCAAAGGGGGCAGTCTGGAATTTGCCGGAGCTTGCCACACGAACCTCAACCGGATACTCTTTTGACCGATGATGAAAGGCAGTTTTTTGACCCATTAGATGACACCGCAATCTCCAACTCCATCCCCTGCGCCCTCGGATTTCATTCGCGATATCGTCGCCGCGCACGTGGCGGAGCGGCGCTACCCGCAAATCCACACCCGCTTCCCACCCGAACCCAATGGCTATCTCCACATCGGCCACGCCAAGTCTATATGCCTGAATTTCGGCATCGCCCGCGAATTCGGCGGCGTCTGCAACCTGCGCATGGACGACACCAACCCGGCCAAGGAGGAGGTGGAATACGTCGAGTCCATCATGGCCGATGTCAACTGGCTCATCAGCGGCTGGGCCGATGATCGCCTGGGCTTGAAACCGGCGGGCCAGACGCCCAGGGCCGTCACCAGCAATGGCCAGCCCGATTTTTACCTGGCGCCGGTCACGGCCGCCGAGGGCGGCGGCAGAAAATTGGAGCCTTTTTACGCTTCCGATTACTTCGAGCAGATTTACGCCTACGCCCTCGTCCTGGTTCAAAAGGGCCTGGCTTATGTGTGCGATCTTTCCCCCGAGGACACCGACCAGTTTCGCGGCGCGCCCGACCGGCCCGGACGGGAAAGCCCCTTCCGCGGCCGCCCGGTGGAGGAGAACCTCGATTTGTTCAAACGGATGCGGGCCGGCGAGTTTCCCGACGGCGCGCGCACCTTGCGGGCCAGAATGGACATGGCCTCGCCCAACGTCTGGATGCGCGACCCGGTGCTCTACCGCATCCGCCATGCCGAACATCACCACACCGGCGCGGAATGGTGCATTTATCCCATGTACGATTTCGCCCATTGCCTGAGCGATTACCTGGAGGGGATCACCCACAGCATCTGCACGCTGGAGTTCGAGGTCCACCGCCCGCTCTACGATTGGATCCTGGAAAACCTGGACCTGCCGCGCCCCCTGCCGCGCCAATACGAATTCGCCCGCCTCAGCCTGGGCTACACGGTGATGAGCAAGCGCAAGCTCCTCCAGCTTGTCAATGATAAAATCGTCCGCGGCTGGGACGACCCCCGCCTGCCCACCATCTCCGGCCTCCGCCGCCGCGGCGTCACCCCCGAGGCCCTGCGCCATTTCGCCTACAACATCGGCATCACCAAATACAACGGCCTGACCGACGTGGCCGTTCTGGAGCACGCCGTGCGCGAGGATTTGAACCGCCGCGCGCTCCGCCGCCTGGCCGTCCTGCGGCCCCTGAAGGTCGTCATCACCAATTATCCCGAGGGCAAAGTGGAGGAGCTTGACGCTGTCAACAATCCGGAGGACCCGGCCGCGGGCGCCCGCAAGATTCCCTTCGGACGCGCCCTTTACATCGAGCGGGACGATTTCATGGAAAACCCGCCGCCCAAATACTTCCGGCTGCGGCCCGGCGGGGAGGCGCGGCTCAAATACGCCTATATCATCAAGTGCGACCAGGCCGTCAAGGACGCCGCCGGCAACGTGATCGAATTGCGCTGCACGGCGGACTTGGAGAGCAGGACCGGCGGCGCCACGGCCGGCCGCAAGATCAAGGGGACCATTCACTGGGTCGGCGCCGCCAGCGCCATCGAGGCGGAGGTCCGGTTGTATGACCGGCTGTTCACCATCGCCGAACCGGACGCGGCGGGGGATTTCAAGCAGCACCTCAACCCGCAGTCGCTGGAGATTCTGACCGCCAAGTGCGAACCGGCCCTGCAAAGCGCGGAGGCCGCCTTGCGCTATCAATTCGAGCGTTTGGGTTACTTCGCGCTGGACCTGGAGAGCGCGCCGGGAAGGCTCATCTTCAACCGCACCATCACGCTGCGCGACACCTGGGCCAGGGAGCAGCACAAAGCGTGAGGCGCACGCTCTTGTCGCCCTTCGTCATGCTCACGCTTTTGAACAAAGGCGCCCGGAGACGGCCTTGGATGGCGGCCGGCGCCGCCTTGTTGGTGATTTTGGCGGCGGCGGGCTGCCAGACGGCCGGTTTTTACAGCCAGGCCATCATCGGTCAATACGAACTTCTCGCGCGCCGGACGCCCATCGGCCAATTGATCAAAGACCCCGGCACGGACCCCAAGCTCAAGGCCCGGCTTGAGCTGGTCTTGCGGCTCCGGCAATTCGCCGCGCAGGAACTCAAGCTGCGCCCCGACGGCAGCTACCTCACCTACGTGGATCTCCACCGCCCGGCCGTGGCGTGGAACGTCAACGTCGCCCCGCCGTTATCTCTGGAGCCGAAGACCTGGTGGTTTCCTGTCGTCGGCCGCGCCAGCTATCGCGGCTACTTCCACGAAGAGGCCGCGCGCCGATATGCCGCGCGCTGGACCAAAAAGGGCTGGGACACTTATGTGGATGACGTGCCGGCCTATTCGACCCTGGGCTGGTTTCATGACCCCTTGCTCAACACGTTCATCTTTGAATCGGACGCCAATTTGGCCGACACCATCTTCCACGAACTGACGCACCAGCTCCTGTTCGTCCCCGGCGACACCGATTTCAACGAAGCCCTCGCCATGACCGTCGCGGCCGAGGGCGTGCGGCGCTGGTTCGAGGCCGCGGCCGACACGCAGGCTTATCAACGCTATCTGCAGGGCCTCCAACACGAGAAGGATTTTGTGCGGCTGGTCATGGCGTCGCGGCAGGATTTGCAGAAAGTCTATCACGACCCCGGATTGGCCGACGCCGCCAAACTCCGGCGCAAGGCGGAGATCATCCAGGAGATGCGTGGCCGCTACGCCAGCCTCAAAGGGGCTTGGGGCGTGAGCACGCCCGGTTACGACGGATGGTTCGCCCAGCCCCTTAACAACGCGCAGCTCAACACCGTCGCCGCCTACTACGACCTGGAGCCTGCTTTCCAGGCGCTCCTGCGCGCCCAGGGCGGCGACATGGAGAAGTTTTTCCAGGCCGCGCGGGACCTGGCCCAATTGCCCCTGGAAAAGCGGCGCCAGGCCCTGCGCGCGTGCTTGAATCCGGAGAAAACTGAATCTCATTGAAAACCGCCCGGTCTGCCGGCACAATGCCCTCATGCAATCTGTCTTTACAGGTCCGGTCTATGTGGTGCGCGATAATATTGACACCGATCAGATTATCTCCGCCCAATATCTCACCCTGGTCCCCACCATGGCCGAGGAATACCAGAAGCTGGGCAGTTACGCCCTGGCGGGGCTGCCCGATTCTCTTTACCCCGTCCGCTTCATCAAGCCGGGGCAGATGGACAGCGAGTATCCCATCGTGGTGGCCGGGCGCAACTTCGGCTGCGGCAGTTCGCGCGAGCACGCTCCCATCGCCCTTGGCTCGGCCGGCTGCAAGGTCGTGCTGGCTCAGAGTTTCGCCCGCATCTTTTTCCGCAACTCCGTCGCCACCGGCGAGCTTTATCCCTGCGAATGCGTGGACCGCCTCTGCGACATCCTCAAGACCGGCGACGTGGTGACGGTGGATTTGGACGCCCTCACGGTGACCGTCCCGGCGACGGGCAAGACTTATTCGATCAAGCCCTTGGGGGATGTCCGGCCGGTCGTGGACGCCGGCGGCTTGTTCAATTACGCCCGCAAGACCGGGATGATGACCGCTTCGTGAGTCTATTCTCGTATTGACTCCAGCCGCAGAACCGGGGCCGGCTCGGAGCGGAGCGGATTGGATTGAAAACCGGTTCGTTCCAATTGGGCCAGCCAATGATCAATCAGCGCCAGCACCGGGGCCATGGCCAGGTGTTCATGCGTGCCGGCTAATTTGAACTGTGGCAGCGGCGTCCCGCCGCTGTTGTCTTGGACGTAGGGTCCCAGATGGCTGCGCGCCAATTTGAGCAGCGCGGCCGCCGGACGCAGCCGGTCCTTCTGCAAGTGGACGAAGGCGCCCGCAAGTTGGATCAATCCTTTGTAAAAGGCGCCGTTGGGGCTGCCGCGCACTTTGAGCCAAAGCTCCTCCAACACCTCATGCGCCTCGTAATACTCTCCCCGGTTGAAGCAGTCGAAGAACCCCGCGTAGTAAGGATCCATCGCTCCGACGGAACCCTTTCCGACCCTCTGCGCGATTCTCTGTCTTTTGCCGCTCACCCACCCACCATAGAACAAAGCCGGCGCAAAGCAGAGCGAAAAGGGCGCATCTGGTTGCCATTCCTTCTCCCTGGGGGAGAAGGTGAAGCCGGCAGCTTTAATGAAGGCAGATGCAAAGGAGAAAAAGAGATTGCAGGATTATTCCTTTGACAATTATTCCCGCGGCTTCCCTACGGCCTTGTCCAACCACCCTCGTTGCCACTATCGCGCGGCCACCGCCCTGGGTCCGCGGCCGACCCAATAGAGGAGCAGGATCAGCGCCGCGAAGGGGAGCAGGGCCAGCCAATCGGCGTGCGGCCCGGCGTAGAACGGATTGTGCGCCGTGGCCCAGTTGGTGAGCCGGGTGTTGGTGTCGCTCAACACCCCGGCCATGAACGCGAAACCAATCCCCGCGATCGCCCCTCCGGCAATGTAACCGCTGGCCAAGAGAACGCCCGGACTGCTGTCGCTCAGGGCCGCCAGTTGCTCGGCGGAAAGATGGGATTGGCTCAATCGCCGCCCCCGGTCCACCAGCCAGCGGGCCGCCCCTCCGGCCATCAGCGGCATGGAGGAGGAAATGGGCAGATAGACACCCACCGCGAAGGCCAGCGAGGAAATGCCGCAAAGTTCGAGCACGACGGAGATCATGACGCCAAAGAGCACCAGCGCCCAAGGTAATTGCCCGTGAAGGATGCCTTTAATGATGTAGGAGACCAGAACGGCCTTTGGCGCCGACCACTTGCTGACCTCCGAACCGTCGGGGCGTTTGGTGAACGTGCCGTTGATGCCCGGATCCACGTAATAGACAGCCGCGCCGCTCTCATCCATCAGGTATTGGCCTTGCCGTCCGCCTTCGTCATCGGGTTTCTGCCAGGGGCGGTACAACTTGGAATCGTCCCTGGCCTGCGGGCCGCGCAGAGGCCCAGGGGCGCCCAAGGAAGCGCCCGCCGGGGCGTGCAATCCCGGCGCCACCGCCGCAGCCGGGACATAAACGGTCGCGTTGTCGTTGAGCATCAACAGGACCGGCCCCAGGGCCAGCGCCGAGAGCGTCGCGCCAATCATGATCGCGATCTGTTGGTACTTTGGCGTGGCGCCCAGCAAAAAGCCCGTTTTCAAATCCTGGGAGGTCGCCCCGCCATTGGAGGCCGCCACGCAGACGATGCCGCCGACGGACAGAGCCGTGACGTAATAGCCCGGGCCGGTCCAACCCGCCGCCAGAAAGGCCAGGCAAGTCAACAACAAAGTGGCCACCGTCATCCCGGAAATGGGATTGGAGGAGGAGCCGATTTCGCCCGTCAGACGCGAGGATACGGTGACGAACAGGAATCCAAACAGGACGATCAGCACGGCCCCCAGCCAGTTCATTTGCAAGGGCGGGGAGGCCCATATCGCCGCCACCAGCGCCAGGCAGCCACAGGCGACCACTTTCATGGAAAGGTCCTGCTCGGTTCGCGCCGCCACGGACCGGGCCTGGGCGGCGGCGGCGCCGAAGTCCGACAATCCGGCGCGGATGCCCCGCCAGATCAACGGCATCGAACGCGCCAGGCTGATGATCCCTCCCGCGGCCACGGCGCCCGCGCCGATATAGAGAATATACGCGCTGCGCACGCCATCGGGATCCATGTCCTTGATCGGCACATTTCCCGGCGCCACAACTCCGGCGGCGTTGGCGCCAAAGAACTTGATCAACGGAATCAAAACCAAATACGAGAGCACCCCCCCGGCGGCCATGATGCAGGAAATGCGCGGCCCAATGATGTAGCCGACCCCCAACAACTCCGGTGAAATTTCCGCCGCAATCGCGCCGCCCGTGAAGGGCGCGCCGAAAACTTTCTCCGGCGTGTCCTTCCATCCTTTGAAGACCGCCATGACCGTCTTATAGACAAGCCCGACGCCGAATCCGCCAAAGATCGCCGCGCCGCTCGGCCGCCTCGCGTGTTCGCGCGTGGTGTGCTGCAAGACAGCGCGCGATTCCGCGTCGGCGCCCGCTTTGAGCACTTCGGCGCAGGCGGTCCCCTCGGGATACTTCAACACGCCGTGCTGCTGCACGATGAGCGCCCGGCGCAAGGGAATCATCATCAGAATCCCCAGCAAAGCCCCCAGCACGCCCACAATCATCACCCGCGCCACTTGCAGGTCGAAACCCAGGATCATGATGGCCGGCATGGTCACGCCGACGCCAAAGGCAATGGATTCCCCGGCCGAGCCGGCCGTTTGCACGATATTGTTTTCCAGGATGGTCGCGTCCCGGCCGCCCAGCTTGGCCCAGATGCGGAACAAGCTCAGACTGATGACGGCCACCGGAATGGAGGCGCTGACGGTCATGCCGACCTTGAGGACCAGATAAAGGGAGGAGGCGCCAAAAATCATTCCCAGAAATATGCCCAGAATGACCGTGCGCGGGGTAAACTCGCGCAGGTTTGTCTCCGGCCCGATGAAGGGCTGCGCGTCGGATCTTGCGGCCATCGCGGCAGTGGACTCAGGCGCCATGCCGGGATACTACCGGGGGAAGGCGCCGATGCAAGCAATGGGTGCGGGCAAAAAAGCGCAAAAGAGAGCGTTGACAGGCCGGGGCCGGGAGCGTAAGATGAGGCGAAAGATAAAAAGGATTTACTCAAATGCTTCGAATTTGCCTGATTGTTGCGATTCTTGCCGGGCTGGCCGCCGGCGTTGTCAGTTTCGTCTATGTCCAGGACATCATCACCACCACCCGGAAGGATCGGGATGACTGGAAGAAGAAGGACACTGACGAAGCCGCCGCCCACACCAAGACCAAAGCGACTCTCAAAAAGACCACGGCCGACTTGGACACGACCAAGAAGACGCTGGACCAGACCAAGAGCGACTTGGATGCCGCCACGACCAAAGTGGCGGAACTGGACAAGCAGAACACTGATCTGACCGGCAAATTGGACAAGACCACCGCCGAACGGGACGACGCGCAGCAAAAACTGGAGCGGTGGCGGCTTGTGGGCCTGGAGCCGGACCAGATCAAGGGGCTGATGGCCGATCGCGATAAACTGCAGAAGGAGAAGGCCGCGCTCATCGCCGAGAACAAGCTTGTTGCGGCCAACCGCGATGATTGGAAGAACAAATATATCCTTTTGGTCGGAGTCGACGCGCCGGTGCAGTTGCCCGCCGGTTTGAAGGGCAAGGTCCTGGTCGTGGATCCCAAGTACGATTTCGTCGTTCTGAACATCGGCGACGACCAGGGGGCCAAGCCGCGCGGGGAGATGTTGGTGGATCGCGACGGCAAGCTGCTGGGCAAGGTGCGAATTTCCAGCGTGCAGAAAGACAGTTGTGTCGCCAGCATCCTGCCCAATTGGAAGCGGGGCGAGATCATGGAAGGCGACGAAGTGCTCTACTGATGAAGATTTTGCGCACAGTTCTATGTGCCCTTGTTTTGGCGATGGCCGCGGGTTGGCTGGCCGGCTGCGCCACGGATACGGATGTTTCTCCAATGCCGTGGAACACGCCGCAGAGTTGGGAGGGACCGCTGCCTTCGACCATCAACCAAGGGCGGTAAGCGCCACGTTTTGCTGTTGATTTATTTGGCGAACTCGACGCAACGGGTTTCGCGCACGATGGTGACCCGAATCTGGCCCGGGTACTGTAGTTCCTCCTCGATCTTGTGGGCGATGTTGCGCGCCAGCATGTAGGCCTCTTCGTCGCTGATCTGGCCGGGTTGGACCATCACCCGCAATTCCCGGCCGGCTTGCAGCGCAAAACACTTCTCCACGCCGGCAAAAGACATTCCGATCCGCTCCAAATCCTCGACCCGCTTGATGTAGGTCATCACCGTCTCGGACCGCGCGCCCGGACGGGAGGCGCTGATGGCGTCGGCGGCGCTGACCAGGATGCCGTAGGAACTGGTGTGTGGGACCTCGCCATGATGGGAGGCGACGCCATTGACCACCTCCTCCGATTCGCCATAGCGTTTGACAATATCCGCGCCGACGATGGCGTGCGCGCCTTCGATCTGGTGGTCAACGGCCTTGCCGATGTCGTGCAAGAGGCCGGCCCGCTTGGCGGTGGCAATGTCCAGGCGCAATTCGGCCGCCATCAACGCCATCAATTGGGCCACCTCGACGGAGTGCTGGAGAATATTCTGGCCGAAACTGTGGCGGAAATGCAGGCGGCCCAGCAGTTTGATCAATTCGCCATGCATGGGCGCCAGGCCCAGCGTCATCACCGCCTCCTCGCCGGCGCGCTGGATGGATTGGTCCATTTCCTGGGAAACGGCCGTGACGACCTCCTCAATGCGGGCCGGATGGATGCGGCCGTCCAGGATGAGCCGCTCCATGGCCTCGCGGGCGATCTGGCGCCGGACGGGATCAAAACCGGAAAGGACGACCGCGCCGGGTGTATCGTCAATGAGCACCGTCACGCCGGTAGCGGCCTCGAAGGCGCGGATGTTGCGGCCTTCCCGGCCGATGATGCGGCCCTTCATTTCCTCCCCCTTGATATTGACGGTGGCGGTGGAGGTTTCAAAACTGTGCTGCCCGGCATAGCGTTGGATGGACAGGCTGACGATCTTGCGCGCCTGCTCTTCGGCCCGGCTCCGGGCTTCTTCCATGATGTGCTGGGAAAGCTGCATGGCGTCGCTCATGCTTTCCTGCTCCACCTGCTTCAAGAAGGCGGCGCGGACCTCGTTTTCGCTCATTTTGGCGATCTCGGCCAGGCGGGCGCGGCGCTGGGCGACCAGTTGGACGGCCTGCTCGCGCTGGGCCTCCACCTCCGCCGCCTTGGACTGAAGGGCCTCACGGTCGGCGCGGAAGACTTTTTCCTGCTTGACGAGGTTTTCCAATTGGCCGTTGACCAGTTCCTCACGGGTGGTCAGGCGCTGTTCATCGGCGGCGATTTCCTTCTGGCGGGCGGCGGCAAGACGCTCGGATTCCGCGCGCACCTTGAGGGCCTCCTCATTGGCGGCCAGGCGGGCGTCCCGCGCCAGCGATTCGGCCTCCAGGCGGGCTTTTTCCAGAATCTCCTTTTTCTGTTGTTGGACGCCGGCGCCCAGGCTGCGGTCGCGCCAGAGCCGGAGCAGATAGCCGCAGAGGATGCCGATGACCAGGATGACTGCGCCTGCAATGGTGGGATTCATGCGGGAAGGGACGCCGGGGCGGGAATTTCCAGCCAGCGTGTGGGTGTCAAAATAAAATTCATGTTCACATCGTGCCTTTCCGCCGGAATTTGCGGGACGACCTGTTGGTCAAAGGCGACCCCGCATTTGGTCCCCGCGATCCCGGCCAGCAGGCGATCGTAGAATCCCCGGCCCCGGCCCAGCCGGCGGCCGGACAGGTCAAATCCTAAACCGGGAGCCAGCACCAAGTCCAGACGCTTTAATTCAAGGGCCGGGCAATGGGCGGCCGGCTCGGAAATGCCGAATCGGCCCGGCGCGCAATCGCGCCCGGGGTCAGAGACTTGAAAGGGGAGATAGGTTCCCGTCGCGGCCACAAAGCGGGGCAGCGCCACCGTTTTGCCGGCTTGCAGCGCCTCCTCCAGCAGCGGGGAGACATCCAGTTCCCCGGCCAGCGGCGCGTAAAACAGAACTGTCCGGGCGCGTTCCCAGACCGCCTGGCGCCGGAGCAACTCGCGCGCCCGGGCCGAGGCGGCCCGGCGTTCGGCCTCCGGGAGGCCATGGATGGCCAGGCGCAACTGGCGGCGCAATTCCGCCTTGGCGCAGTGGGCGTCGGTGTTCATCCTAAATCCGGCAGTTGGATTTTATGAAAAAACAAAGGCCACAGATGCCCACAGATGAACACAGATTTTTCTGAAAAGCGTCTTTCATCCGTTGGGTGACTCCTGTTTTCTTCGCAACTCCTTCTGATCTGTGCCCATCTGTGTTCATCTGTGGCTTTAACTGTTTTGATAAGACTCATTTGCGCAGGGCTTCGATCTGGGCGCGCCATTTTTCCAGCCGTTCCTTGATTTTCTTCTCCGCCCCCTGCTCGGTCGCCTCGTAGTACCTTCGCGCCGCGCCCAGGTAATCCTGCGGCACGAAGTGGCCCGGGAAATCGTGCGCGTACTGGTAATCCTCACCGTGCCCAAGCCGTTTGGCGCCCGCGTAGCTCGCGTCCCGCAACGGCAGCGGCACGGGCAGCGTCCGGCCCGACCGCACGTCGGCCAGGGCGGCGTCAATGGCCAGATAGGCGCTGTTGCTCTTGTTGGCCGTGGCGATGTAAATGGCCGCCTCGGCAATCGGGATGCGCGCCTCGGGCCAGCCGACAAACTCCGCCGTTTGATGCGCCGCCGCCGCCAGCACCAGCGCCATCGGGTCCGCCAGGCCGACGTCCTCCGCCGCGCAAATCATGATGCGCCGCGAGATAAACCGCGGGTCCTCGCCCGCGTGGATCATCTTCGCCAGCCAGTAGAGCGCCGCGTCCACGTCGCTCCCGCGCATCGCCTTGATGAAGGCCGAAATGGTGTCGTAATGCGCGTCGCCGTCGGCGTCATAAACCACCGCCTTTTTCTGGATGCACTGCTCGGCCGCCGCCAAGTCAATATGAATGAGGCCGTCGGCGCCGGGGGGCGTGCTCAACGCCGCGATTTCCAGCGAATTGAGCGCCTTGCGCGCGTCGCCGTCGGCCACTTTGGCCAGGTGGCGCAAGGCCTCCTCGGCGGCCTGGATTTTGCAATGGCCCAAACCGCGTTCGGGGTCCGCCAGGGCGCGGCGCAGCAAGTCCAGCAACTCCTGCTCGGAGAGCGGCTGCAGCTCGAAAATCTGCGAGCGGGAGACCAGCGGAGAGTTGACGAAGAAGAACGGATTATGGGTCGTGGCGCCGATCAGCCGCACGACGCCGCTTTCGACGTCGGGCAGCAGGACATCCTGCTGGGCCTTGTTGAAGCGGTGGATTTCGTCAATAAATAATATAGTTGACTGTCCGGTGTTCTCCAGCCGGTTGGCCGCCCCGGCCAGCACCCGGCGCATGTCGGCCACGTTGGACTCCGCGCCGCTGAGCCGCTCGAACTTGCTGCGCGTTTGCCGGGCGATGATTTGCGCCAGCGACGTCTTCCCGGTCCCCGGCGGCCCGTAAAAAATGAGGGACTGGACGCGGTCGGCCTCGATGGCGCGGCGGAGCAATTGGCCGGGCGCCAGGACGTGTTTCTGGCCGGCGAACTCGTCCAGGTTCCTTGGCCTCATGCGGGAGGCCAGCGGCTGGGAGGCGAACGACTTGGGTTCATCCCCGGCCGGACCGGGCTGGCCCGCCTCCGGCGCTTCTGAAAACAAATCATTGCCTGTCACAGCGGTAAGATAGCCGAAAAAGCGCCCGTCACCAAGAGCGAACCGGCGTCCGGGCCTCCGGCCTGTTAGTGGTTACCCGCCTTCGCCTGGCGGCTGCGGCGCGGCAAGCCCGCCTTGCCGCGCCGTAGTGTTAGCGTAGGCGGGTGTTTTTTCATTTTTCATCCGTTTTATCATTTTTTTGGCTGGATTAAGTGCAATTAAGCGCGATTGAGCGCAATTGGCCGCATCCTGTCCGCCCTCAAAGTGGCCCCCCTTCCTTGGCCCGGAGAGGCATAAAGATGGGGGCAAAAAGATAGGAACAGGACGTTTTTCCGCCCCCATTTTTCAGCCTGCCGCCTTGCCGGTTCATCGTGAATGGCGGGTGTTCTGTTCATTTTTCATGGGTCCCTATAATTTTTTATTTGGTTATATTCACTTATATTCACTTGTACTGGCTTTTACTGGCTGCAATTGGACCGGGCTGAATTGCAGTTTCCGGCGCCCGCGGGCGAGCGCCGATTTCGGGACGGCGTCCAAAAGCGGAACTGAGATAACGCAAAGACGCCAAGTCGCCAAGTCGCCAGGAAACGCGTTCCCTTTCCGCCTTCTCTAGCGCCTTTGCGCCCTGGCGTCTTTGCGTTTACAAGGGACAAGACGGCAGGCAGAAAAATGGCGGCAAAAAAATGTCCTGCTTTCATGTTTTTGCCTTTCCCTTTGCGTTGGTGGTTCCGCACTCCAAAGCGCTGAGCGCGTAAGGCAAGCTGACGTTTTGGCGCCGCCCACCTTTTGCATCCCTCGTTGCGGTCTGTCATTTCGACCTTCATACGCCGATTATGGCACATCCCGGGATGGACAAAAAACCTACGGTAGTGTTTTAGGCATGATTTTTTTTGGAGGGGTTGGATCGCCGCTGGTGGCTGTCAATCAGGAGCTTGCGGCGGAAAAAATCCCAAAAACCGTGGAAACACGAAAAAAAGTGTGAAATAATTTCCGTGGGACCCCCGATTTTCTGCAAAATGGCCCTCTTTTTGGGCCAAAAACGAACCGCCTTTGGATTGGCAATTTGCAAGCTGCTGGTTTCCAACGCCTTGCGCTCGTCACTTTTCACACGCTTTGCTTGTCAGGCGGGGGAATGGAAGGGGAATGATCGAAAGAGCAGAGGGAACCGCGAAATACTCGAAGCACGCGAAAAACCCAGACCTGTTCGCATATTTCGCATGTTTCGCGGTTGAACAGAAGTCTGCAGGGGAGGATTGGCGGGCACGCCACCGGCGCCGATGGGCACGGCGGGACTGACACGACAACCAAGGATGAATGGGCCGCAAAGGAGCGCGAAAGAACGCAGCGCGGCAAACCGCAACCAAAAGGATGATGGACGAGGGAGGGGGAAAAAGCAAAGGAATGATCGGCAGACAAACAACGGAGCCGCCAGCGCGAAGATCACCCATCGCTGCCGGAAATATTTATCAGGTAGCTTATAAAAACGATATTGAGTCACTTTTCGGTCGTTGGCGGAAGCTGCTTTACCCAGCCGTCTTCCGGATAGGCTTCTGCCAGCGAACGCAATTCCTGGAGCAAGGCATCGCACCGCGAGAGGTTGTTCTCCACCTTCGCATCAATAAGGGTGTTGACCAAGCCTTTTGCCAACTGCTCCCGCACCGCGCCATCCGCCGGGTTAGCCTGGGCCAGCGAACGCAATTCATCGAGCAAGGCATCGCGGCGGGAAAGGTCGTTTTCCGCCTTCGCATAATTAAGCGTGTTGAACAAGCCTTTTGCCAACTGCTCCCGCACCGCGCCATCCGCCAGGTGTGCCTGGGCCAGCGCACGCAATTCCTGGAGCAAGGCATCGCGCCGGGAGAGGTCGTTTTCCTCCTTCGCATCAACAAGGGTGTTGACGAAGCCTTTTGCCAACTGCTCCCGCACTGCGCCATCCGCCGGGTGTGCCTGGGCCAGCGAACGCAATTCCTGGAGCAAGGCGTCGCGCCGGGAGAGGTCGTTTTCCGCCTTCGCATAATTAAGCGTGTTGAACAAGCCTTTTGCCAACTGCTCCCACACCGCGCCATCCGCCGGGTGTGCCTGGGCCAGCGAACGCAATTCCTGGAGCAAGGCGTCGCGCCGGGAGAGGTCGTTTTCCGCCTTCGCATCAACAAGGGTGTTGAAGAAGCCTTTTGCCAACTGCTCCCGCACCGCGCCATCCGCCGGGT
>Ga0326727_10008414_pt1 | contig 26193 bp, 22 predicted proteins | sample MB2enrmetagenome_FD_207643 | JGI IMG/M metagenome (GOLD analysis project Ga0326727, IMG submission 207643) | Lab enriched peat soil microbial communities from McLean, Ithaca, NY, United States - MB29MY | ecosystem: Environmental > Terrestrial > Soil > Wetlands > Peat | place: USA: New York...
ACTACGACGCCGAAACCTCGCAGTTCCTCGCGACACAGATGAAAGTGGACGGGGCCTGCTATCGCACCAGCGCCACGGTTGCGCAGGTCAACGAGTTCTACAAGAAGCAATCCGGGATTGCGGTGGTGGACACTTCCGCCAAAGGGGGCATGTTCAAGAAGGGCAACGTGAACATCACAGTGCAGAGCCCCTGGCTGAACATGAAGACCGGCCAGCACATGACCGACACACTCATCTCGATCGTCAGGAACCCGTAGCCGGCCTCCGCGCTACATCTCGCGGCGGCCTTCCATGGCCTTGGAGATGGTGACTTCGTCGGCGAATTCCAGGTCGCTGCCCACCGGGATGCCCATGGCGATGCGGGAAACCTTCACGCCCAGGGGCTTCAGCAGGCGCGCCAGGTAGACGGCGGTGGCCTCGCCCTCGACGGTGGGGTTGGTGGCCACGATCAACTCCTGGATGCCGCCCTGCCCGATGCGCTCCACCAGTCCCTTGATCTTGAGCGAATCGGGGCCGATGCCGCGCAGCGGGGACAGGGCCCCGTGCAGCACGTGGTAGCGGCCCTGAAACTGGCGGGTGGTCTCGATGCCCACGATGTTGTGCGGTTCCTCGACCACGCACACCACGCTGGAGTCGCGGTTGGGGTCGCTGCAGAACTGGCAGATGTCGCTGTCGGCGATGTTGTTGCAGACGCTGCAAAGCCCCAGCTTGTCCTTGACGTCGAGGATGGATTGCGCCAGGCTCTCGGCATTTTCGCGGGGCGCGCGCAGCACGTGAAAGGCGATGCGCTGCGCGGATTTCTGGCCGATGCCGGGCAGGCGCTTGAATTCGGCAATGAGACGGGCGAGCGGTTCGGCGAAGTCGGGCATGGCGCAAGAGCGGGCTAGAACAGGCCGGGGGGCAGTCCCATGCCGCCCAGCACCCCGCCCATTTTCTGTTTGGTTTCGTCCTCGACGCGCTTGACGGCTTCGCTGTGCGCGGCGAGCACCATGTCCTGGAGCATTTCGACGTCGCCCGCGACTTCGGGATCGATCTTGACCGCGAGCAGGTTCTTTTCGCCGTCCATCTTGACGGTGACCATGCCGCCGCCGGCGGACGCTTCCACGCGGATGGCGGAAATTTCCTGGCGCAAGCGGGCCTGCATCTGCTGGGCCTGCTGCATCATCTGGTTCATGTTGCCGGGTAGTTTCACGGTAGCTACTCCTTGAGATTGCGAACGGTGCGGACTTCACCTCCGAAGATTTCGCGGAAACGCTTGACCTCGGGGTGTTCGAGAGCGCGGCGAGAGGCATCGTCGGCCGCGGCCGCCACTGGCGCGGCCGGCGCAGAGGGCGCGGCCTCGCCAATGGTCACCTTGACCGTCATGGAGCGGCCGGCCACCTGGCGGATGGCCTGTTCCAGATCCTGCGGGCGAAGGGCCAGCGAGTAGGCCTTGCTGGTGACGATGCGCAGTTCGTTGTTGACTTCGGCGACCTGGGAAGCTTCCACGGCGTCGGCGGTATAGGCCATGCCGAGTTCGATGAGCGCGGCGTGGAGGCGCTGGCGCCAGTCGCCGGCAACCATCGGTTCGGGCGCGCGCGCGGAGGCCGATTCCGACGGGGGCGCGGCGGCTTTCCGGGCGCGGTCGATCTCGAACGGAGACGGGCCGGTGCGGGCAGGCGCCGGCGCGCGGGCGGGTGCGGGCGTGGCGGCGGGGCGCGGCCGGGGGCCTTCGCCCAGACCGGCCAGCGCCTGTTCGATGGGCAGCAGCCGGCCGGCCTGCACCAGGCGAACGAGGCCCAGTTCCAAATGGAAACGGGGCTGCAGAGAGAACTGCAGGTCGCGGAAGAGATCCAGCGACAATTGCAGGTAGCGGGTGAGGTCTTCCTCGGAAAACGCGGCGGCGGCAGCGGCCAGCCGCTCGCGCTCGGCGGGGGAAGCGGCGATCAGGCGCGCCGCGTCGGCCCCGCCGGCGCTCGCGATGCGGGCCACCAGCAGGTTGCGGAAGTAGCGCGCCAGCTCGCGGCTGAAATGCTGCAGGTTGTGGCCGTTGCGCTCCAGTTCGTCGACCACTTCCAGCATGCGGCGGGAATCGCCCGCGGCCAGGGCCCGGGAGACGGTCTCCAGGCTATCCAGCGAAAAAGCGCCCAGCAGGCCGCGGACGGCGGCGGCCTCGAGGCGCGCGCCGCAACAGGCGATGGCCTGGTCGAGCGCGGAGAGCGAATCGCGAACGCTGCCTTCGCCGGCCTGCGCCAGTACGGCCAGGGCTTCGGCGTCGGCCTGGATGCCTTCCTGCCCGCAGATCCAGGCCATGCGCGCGGTGAGCGCGTCGAAATCCACCGAGCGGAAGCTGAAGTGCTGGCAGCGCGAGGCGATGGTGGCGGGGATCTTGTGGGCCTCGGTGGTGCAGAGCACGAAGACCACCCACTCCGGCGGCTCCTCGATGGTTTTGAGGAGGGCGTTGAAGGCCTCGCTGGTGATCTGGTGGGCTTCGTCGACGATGAAAACCTTGTAGCGGTCGCGGGCCGGCTGGTAGCGGACGTTTTCGCGCAGCTCGCGCATTTCGTTGATGCCGCGGTTGGAGGCGGCGTCGATTTCGATCACGTCCACGGCGCCGCCGCCGGAAATCTCGCGGCAGCTCGGGCAGGCGCCGCAGGGCGTGGTGGTGGGTCCATTGACGCAATTCAGGCAGCGCGCTAGGATGCGGGCGACGGTGGTTTTTCCGGTGCCGCGCTGGCCCGAGAAAATGTAGCCGTGGGCGATGCGGCCCTGGGTGATGGCGTTTTCCAGGGTGGCGCGGACATGCTCCTGGCTGACCACATCCTGGAACGTCTGGGGCCGGTATTTTCGGGCGATGACCTGGTACATGCGGCGGGCTTAATGCCAGGCCCCGGGTAATCCGCGGCACACGAGCCGCACCACTACCGTTGCTTCCTTCCGGACCTGGCGGGGTTTGCGGCCGCCCGTTGCACGGAGCCCGAGACCTGACAAGTACTTATCGTATCATGAGGGGGCGTGGGGGCCGGTTTGGGTAGTGGCTGAAATCTGTGTTGAGGAAGGCGCGGGGCGCCCAGTGAAAATCCTTGGAAGGGCGTCGCCGCCTGGCTATAGGCTTAACGTGACCTGGCCCGCAGGGCCGTTATAGAAGAGCGTACACATTTGAAGTACGTCTCGACCGATCAGCAAAATGAGTCCTTGCGCGTCAAGCGCCGCGCCTACGGCGCGAGGAGCCTGAAGGTTGAACCCGAGACCTGGAATAGTGATTTGGATAGGATAGACATTTTGCAGTGTTTGCGCGTGAGAAGCGGAGCACATCGGAACCACATCTATCACCGGCAGGCCAAGATCCTTGGCTGCCTGATCATCAACACATGTAACCGAGGCCCCAGTGTCGATCAATGCCCATCCTGCCTTGGGAGGCGGCAGTATCTTGCCCTGCTGCGCTAGGCTCTTAGCGATGTTCTCTTCCGTTGTGATGGAAACTTGTACGATCGGACCTCTTTGCTGAAGCACGGCAGCAGGAGGGACGGCGACAATCCTGCCGTCAGGAGTTTGGGCTTGTCCCGCCAAGCTGAACGTCAGTATTGGCACGAAGGATTCCTAATGTCAGGGCCGGGATGGAGATTTCTTTCGGAGTTTCGTCTGTGCGGCGAACCAGAAATGGGGACATTCCGAATTGACGCGCGCCCGCCCCCAAGGCATCTTGGATGCTATCGAATGAGCCCAGCAGTTCGCTCTCTTTGATCACGACGAACTTTCCGGGGTACTGCCGGAGCAAATCTTCCCGGTGCTGATCAAAATATTCACGTTCAACGTCGAGCATATCAGTCTAATCGGCGCTTTCCTAAGCCAATAGTACCGCATGGGCCACCAAAATCTACATTATATTCGTTCGAATCCTGGCGTATACCGCATACGGTGTGATGCCGGAAACAAGCCACTACCTGGGGCACCCTGATTACGCCGGGTCTGGTTTGGCTGGGATACTTTCATCGTGGGGCCGAATCCGCTGGAGTGGAAGCGATTGTTGTTCTCGCTCAACGTAGGATTCAGACAATACCCGCGATTTGAAAGGTTTATGGGCCGTGACGGTACGCGCCAACTGGCGCATAGTTTTCCGCTTCGAAGGTACCGACGCCATTGACGTTGAATTGATCGACTACCATTAAGGAGGAAGCGACATGCCCATGAAAAACCCGGTGCATCCCGGCCTCATCGTCCGGCACGATTGCCTTGAGCCGCTGGGCCTGTCTGTGACCGAGGGCGCCAAGGTTCTCGGCATCTCCCGGCAGACGCTCACCAAGATCGTCAACGGCAAGTCCGGCATCACCCCGGAAATGGCCATCCGGCTCACCAAGGCCTTCGGCAGCACGGAGGAGACGTGGCTGCGGATGCAGCTTGCCTACGACCTGGCCGCCGCCCGCAGGGACGAGAGCAAAATCAAGGTGCGCCGCTATCCCGTCCCGCAAGAACTGCGCCTGTAGTGACGCCACCCCCGCCGCTCCGTCCTACAATAAAGACTCATGTTCTCGAATCGCGTATTCCGGGCGGCGCCGGTGGGTGTTCTGGCGGCCGCGTTGAGCGTCATGGCGCAGGGCAATAAGCCTGCGGCGGAACCGTACACGTGGAAGAGCGTGCAGATTGTGGGCGGGGGATTCGTCGACGGCATCGTCTTTCATCCCACCGCCAAGGGTGTGCGCTACGCCCGCACCGACATGGGCAGCGCCTACCGCTGGAACGAGCAGACCAGGCGTTGGGACCCGCTGCTCGACTGGGTCCCGTACGAAGACCTCAACCTGATGGGCGTGGAGAGCATCGCGGTGGATCCGGCCGACCCCAACCGCGTCTACCTGGCCTGCGGCACATACACCAACTCGGGCACGCCCAATGGCGCCATCCTGCGCTCGCGGGACCGCGGCAAGACGTTCGAGCGCACCAACGTGCCCTTCAAGTTCGGCGGCAACGAAGACGGCCGCGGCAACGGCGAGCGCATGTCCGTGGACCCCAACGACGGCAACATTCTCTACCTGGGCACGCGCCAGGCGGGGCTGTGGAGAAGCACCGACGGCGCGGTGACCTGGAGCCGCGTGGACAGCTTCCCCGACGTGACGGAAGCGCCGCCGCCGCCCGCCGCCGGTGGGCGAGGACCGCGGCCGAGCCGTGGCGCGGGCATCGTGGTCACCCTCTTCGATCCGCGCAGCGGCTCCAAAGGCAAGGGCAGTTCCACCATCTACGCCGCGGTTTCGCTGATGGGGCGGGACAACCTGTTCCGCAGCACGGATGCCGGCAAGACATGGCAGGCGGTCGCCGGGCAGCCCACGCAGTACCGGCCCACCCACATGGTGATGGCTCCGGACGGAATGCTGTATCTCTCCTACGGAACCTCGCCCGGCCCCAGCCGGATGACCGATGGCGCGGTCTGGAAGTTCGACCCCGCCTCCGGCGCCTGGACCGATATCACTCCGGTGAAGCCGGACCCGGCGCACGACCAGGCCTTCGGGTACGCGGCGGTGGCCGTCGATTCGCGCAACCCGCGGGTCATCATCGCCAGCACGTTCGGGCGCATGAACGGCAATGGCGGCGAGGACGACATGTTCCGCTCGATCGATGGCGGCGCGCACTGGAAGCCGGTGTTCGGCGGCACGGCGGCGACTGGCGGGGCGGGCACGTTCGACGGCTCGCTCGCGCCCTACGTAATGCGCACGCCCATCCACTGGATGTTCGATATCGAAATCGACCCCGCCGACCCGAACCACGCCATGTTCACCACGGGGTACGGCGGGTGGGAGACGTTCAACCTCACGAACATGGACGCCAACCAGCCGACGCGCTGGAGCGTCATGGCCACAGGCATCGAAGAGACCGTGCCGCTGGATCTGTGCAGCCCCACCAAGGGCGCGCACCTGATCTCGGCGGTGGGCGATTACGGCGGGTTCACCCACTGGGACCTGGATAAGCCCGAGCCGGAAGGCGCCAACGAGCCGCCGCTTTTCAACAACACCACCGGCGTGGCTTGCGCCGAGAACAAACCAGAAGTGGTGGTGCGGGTGGGCGTGAGCTCGCACCATCACCCCGGTTTCAACATCAGTTACTCGCTGGATAGCGGCAAGACGTGGCAACCGCCGGCCGCCATGCCTCAGCCCAACAGCCGCGGGGGATCGATCGCGGTCTCGGCCGATGGCGCCACATGGGTCTGGACGCTGCCGGGCAGCCCGCCATATTTCACGCGCGACAAGGGCGCCACCTGGACCCAGGCGCAGGGCCTGCCGAACAACACGCGCCTGGTGGCCGACCGGGTGAATCCGAATAAGTTCTATGGGATATCTCTATTCGAGGGGAAGCTGTTCCTCAGCACGGATGGCGCGGCCAGCTTCGTGGAGCGGGTGTTGACGCTGCCCGACGGGTTGCCGCACCTCGCCGCGCGGGGCGACGATCGCGGCGGGCAGGACCGCCTGTACGCCACGCCTGGCAAGGAAGGCGACCTGTGGATCGCGGCTTTCAACGGCCTCTACCACTCCAGGGATTCGGGCCAGACGTTCGTCCGCATGGACGGCGTAAGCGAGGTGCACGGGTTCGGCTTTGGCAAGGCCGCGCCGGGGGCGGACTATGCGGCGCTCTACATGGTCGGGGTGGTCAACGGCCAGCGCGGCATCCTGCGCTCCATCGACACCGCCAGGAGCTGGGTGCGCATCAACGACGACCAGCACCAGTGGGGACTGGTGCTGCAGATTTCGGGCGATCCCAAGCTGTATGGCCGGGTGTATGTGGGTTCGCACGGGCGCGGGATTGTTTATGGAGACCCGGCGAAGAAGTGAGGCCGGCAAATCTTCTTCAACAAATGGCGGAGAAGAGGCTATAATCCATTACGGCCGGGGTCCGGAGCCGGGCCGGCTCCCGGCGGAAGGGCGGGTTGGTGTCGGCTGATTTTTCCGGGATTCGAAAGACCAGGAGGCTGGTCCTGGCGGTGTGCCTGGCTGGGATGGCGAGCGGCATCGCGGCGCAGGACAGGCCCACCCTTACGGCCCTCAGGGTCCGCCTGCTGGCGCCTTTAACCACTAAGTTCAGCCGCAAGGGGGACATGGTGTCGGCCCGCGTGATGGAGCCCGGCGAGTACCAGAACGGGATACTGGAGGGTGAAGTCCACGAGGTGAAGGCCGCGGGAACGGGCGGCCGGACGGCGTGGGTGCAATTCGATTTTCAAAAGCTTCACATTTCCAATCAAGTCCTGGCGGTGAATGTGAGCCTGGTGGGCGTGGCCAACAGCCGCCACGAACCGGCGGTGGACGAGGATGGCAGGGCGGTGGAGGTGGGCAGCCGCGGGGGCGGAGGAAAGCGGGCGTCGGGCGCAGCATCGGCGGTGGCCGCGACGCCGCTGAGACTCAGCGCCAACGGGCCTCACGTCTCTTTCGCCGCGGGGAGCGAGTTCACCCTGGAGATGCAGAACCTCCGGCCCCACTGACGGAGCGGCGCCGCGTGTGAATGGTCATTTGAATCGCCCGTGACACAGCTTGTTTGCAATGCTAAGATTTACGACAATATGAGTACTACCGGGTCCGTTGGTCCCGGGCGTGTGAGATACCGGTTTTGGGCACGAGGTACAAGTGAGCGCCAGTGAGGGATATCGAATAATCAGGCCGCTTGGATCGAGCCCCGCTGGGACCGTGTACCTGGCGGAAACCTCGCGGGGCTTGATTGCCATCCGGCAGTTTGCGTCGCCGCACGAGCCGGATTCGCCGTTCTGGCAAGCCGACCGGGAGCGCTTCCTGCAAGCGGGCCGCCAGGCGCAGACCCTGGACCACCCGCGGATTCTGCCGGTGCTGGAGGTCATCGACGAGGCCGGCGCGGCATTCGTCGCCTCAGAGTACGTAGAGGGAGAAACGCTGCAATCGGCGATGGCGTCGCGGCGGTTTTCCTTCGAGGAAGCCACCGCCATCCTGGGCCAGATCGCCCTGGCGCTGGACTTCGCGCACGACCGGGGCGTGGTTCACGGGGACCTGAAACCGTCCGAGATCTTTCTGGTGGCGCAGGGCCCGCGGGTGGCCGATTTTGGAATCTCGCCGCTGGCGCATTGGGATCCCCGGCAGCCCATGCCCCCGTACCTGTACCACGAGTTCCTTTCTCCCGAGCACCTGCGCGACCCCGCGTCGGTGGACGGCCGCTCCGACCAGTACTCCCTGGCGGTAATCGCTTACTGGTTGTTTACCGGCCAATCGCCGTACGGCCAGTTCGGCGGCGACCTGGCTGCCGCCATCTCCACCGTGGCGCCGGCGCCGCCTTCCACGCTGAACCCACAGTTGCCGCCTTCGTTCGACAGCCCCATGCTCAGGGCCCTGGACCGCGACCCGGCGCGCCGTTTCGAATCGTGCCGGAAGTTCATCGGGGCGCTGGGCGCGGGAATGATCCCGCAGCCCGTCGCGGTTGGCCCGCGATGGCTGAAGACGGGTGCGTGGGTGGCCGCCGGGTTGGTGCCGCTGCTCGCGCTGGCGGGGTATTTCGCTTTCAGAAGCCGGCCCACCCAGCCGGCCCAGCCCAGGGTCAAGTGGGTTACAGCCAGCGACCTGACCCGATCGGCTGCGCAGCGGAACGCGGCTTCCACGAATAACCCCGCGCCGACGCCGGGAGCGGCTCCGTTTTCCGGTTTGGTGGGCGGAGCGCCGGGCGGATCCGGCCAGTCCTCTGCGCCCAAGACGCAGGCGAATGTAGCGGGCAACCCCAGCGGATCGCCTATGCGGCTGAACAAGCCGAACCCGGTGGCCGGGAACACCGCCCCCGCGCCGGCCGGCTACGGCCAGTCGCCCGCGCCCAAGACCCAGCCGAATACCGTGGCCAAGCCGAACCCGGTGCCCGGGAACCTCGCCTCCACGCCGGGCGGCTACGGCCAGTCGCCCGCGCCCAGGACCCAGCCGAATGCCGCGGGCAAGCCGAACCCGGCGGCCGGTAACACCATACCCGCGCCGGGCGGCTACGGCCAGTCGCCCGCGCCCAAGACCCAGTCGAATGCGGCGGCCAAGCCGAGCCCGGCGGCCGGGAACACCACCGCCAATAGCCGCAGGGAGCCATCGGGAAGCACTTCGTACCCGGGTTCGCCAGGCGGAGCCGCGGGCGGAAACAGCCAGCCGCCCCCACCCAAGACCCAGGCGAGTGCCGCGGGCAATCCGAGTCCGGCGACCGGCGGACCCAGTGGCTTCAGCCAGCCCCCAGTCCCCGCAGCCGACGAGCCGGTAGCCGGCAACCCAGCCAAACAGCCTGCCCGGCGAGACAACCCCAGCGGAGCGGCCGGGAACATCGCCACCCTGAAGCCCCCCACCGAGATAGCGGGGCGCGATTCGATGGCTGGCCCGGCGGGCCCAGCGGCGGGAACCAAGGTGGTGAAGCAGTCTGTGATTGCGCCCAAAACGCCTGGTTCGGCGTCGTATGATATCCAGGTCTTCTCACGAGACAATCCCCTCAGGGAAGGCCAGCAGTTCGCTCTCCTGGATCCGAGGTTCGGGGAGATGGCTTTCGGCGACCTGAAGGCCATGGTAAGCGGGGACACCCCGCTGCGGGCGGGCAGCCGCTTCAGCCTGGAATGGTCGGTGGGCGGCCTGCGGCACGATTCCTGCGGCACGCCGCGCGATTCCTGTACGGTACGCCTGAACGAACTGGTGGTCTATCGCAACCAGCCGGCGCCGGGAGTCTACGAGGTGAAGCTGACGCTGGATGGCCGCTGGATCCGCAGTTTTTCATTCACCATCACGCCCTAATCTTATGAGGCTGTCTTTCATGAAAACTTCGATTGCATCCGCGCTTCTCCCGTGGCTGGTTTTCCCGGCGGTGGTTGGCGCCCAGGCCGCCGCCAAAAACCTGAACGTGACGGACCCCGCCCAGACTGCGCCCGCCCAGAACGCTCCCGCCCAGCCGGCGCCCGCCGGGCCACAGGCCGCTGCCCCCGACAACGGCGACCCGTGGGATGGTCTGCTGCGAACCGCGGATGAGCTGAAAGCGGTGTATTACAAGAAGAACACCGACAACATGGCGGAAGTGGACCGCCTCCTCAAAACCAAGGTCTGTCAGATCAACCGGATCAATGGCTTGATCGACAGGACGGAAGAGGCTTTGGACGGCTGGGCGGACGCCATGGCGCCTTACTTGAAGAACTGGGAAGAAGCCGAAATGAGGCGGGTTTCCATCGGCGAAAAATCGTTGGCCGTGGCCGAGGGGGATTTGAAGATCACCAAGAACCTGATCGACGCCGACAAGCAGGAGCACGAGGAACTCCTGCGGAAGAAAGCCGATCTGGAGAACCAGGAACACACCGCCGGGATTCTGGCGCAGATCGACTCCATCATCAAGGACATTCAGGAAAGCGAAGCCAAGCTCAGCAAGGATCAGAAGACTTTCCAGGACGTCACCGAGTCGGTCGAGAACATGAAGACGTTTCTGGCGGTGAGGCTGATCGAAATCCGCAAATACAAGGCCAGCCTGGATGAGTATCGCGTGGATGCCCACGCCACTTACGAGGACAAGCGCAGCGCGGCGCAGGAGGTTTGCAACGGCAAGCGTCCGGGCGCCACTCCCCTGCCCGCCAAGCCCGGCAGGAGCGGCGGAAACCCGAACTAAAGGCGGATAGCTCCCATGCGCAGAGCTTCGGTCGTCTTGCTTCTGGCCGCGCCCATCCTCATAGGCCAGACGTTGACTCCCATCCCGCAGGAGATTGCCACCGCCGAGGTGGCTTTCGTGGAGGCCGAAGACGCTTTCCTGCACGCCGATCCCACGCTCGAGCGCGACCTGCACAAGGTGAGCCCGGCCGAGGCGCACCGCCGCATCGAGCGCGCCGCGGGGCTGGCCAACGAAGCCATGAACAAGCGGCAGGTCTATCTCGACCTGCTGATTCTGCGGACCCGGCAGTTGCGCGACCACCTGGCCGGGCTGGACACGGCGCATCTCCCGGTCGAAAAGCTGAAGAGCGATCTGGAGCAGGATCAGTTCCGGATCCTGGCCGAGCAGGATTCCGTGGAAGCGCTGATCCACGACTTCTCCGGCGACGACAACCTGCTCATCCGGCATCACCTGGAGGACGAGCGCGCGCGGCTGGTCAAACTGCAGAACGATACCGCCCGCCAGATTCGCTCCCTTAGCAGCCTGGGCGGCGACCCAGGCGCGCTGCGCGCCCTGCTGGACAAGGAGCAGGCCGGCATGGACGCCATTCTGAAGGACTACGGCGAGGAGCGCGAATCGGTGGCGCGGCGGCAAGCCGGATACGCCCGGATGTATGCCGAAATGCACCTGTCGGTGGACGCCGTGGCGGCCGCCCCGCCGGCCAGGAACACGCGCGCCAAACCGCCCAAGGGCAGTCCGGGCAATCGGGGCGCGAGCGCGCCCGCGGACACCGCCAAGGCTTCCCCGGCGCCGGCCCTGGCGGGCGCGTGGATCTACCGCAGCCAGCCCGGCGGATGGACGGGATACGGCGAACCAGCCGCGGTTTCGCTGGAATTGCGCCTGGAGGGCGATACGCTGCGCGGACGCTACCGCGCCCGTCTGCCGGCGAAAAGCGGCGTGCACGATGTCGATCTCACGCTGGAAGGCCCGGCAGTACCCGCCGATTCCGCCAAACTCCACTGGAAATCGGTCCGGCCGGCCGCCGAGGGCGACCTGCTGCTGAAACTGGGCGCCGACGGCCGGCTGCTGATCGAGCGGCCGCTGGCCGGGGACAGCTTCGTTCCGGTCGGCTCGGAGGTGCTTTCGCGCAAGTAGCCAGATTCCCGAAACCGGCCAGGACTGTTTCCGCCATGCCTTCCGCCCACTCCCAATCCGCTGCAGGCGCTTCCGGATCTCTGGAGCGGACCTTGAGCTGGGAGGCGGTCAAGCCGGTTTCCTGGCGATGTTGCGCGGGCAGCCTGCTGCTGCACATGCTGGTGTTCCTGCCCTGGATTCCAGCCGGCCGGTTGCCCGGGCAAACGCGGGCGCCCGGCCGCCAGCGGAATTTCCAGCCGGTGGCCGGCCAGCGCCTGACCATCCCCATACGGCTGGTGCTGCCGCCGCCGGGCCATTGGGACCCGGTGCCGCCGGCCGCGCCGGCGGGCTCGGCGGACCAGGTGCACGTGGATCTGGCGACCATCCGCCTGTCTTTCGCGGACGACACGCGCGGCGAGTTTCCGGAGGTGGTGCAGGCCCAGCACGGAGTGCTCGCCCTGCTGGATAACGAAGACCAATCGTTGGCACGCTACGTGCTTGAACCTCCGGGTTGGCGGGCGCGCGAGAGCGTACGGGATGTGAGCGGGTACTTCGGAATCCTCATGTCTCCGCCGGAGAAGTGGCGGGTTTTCCGGGAAGCCGCCGAGCGGGATGGCATCGACCTCGGCCATTATCAAGCCTGCGCGCTCTTCGAAGCTTCCTTTCAGATCTGCCTGAAGAAGGCCATTCTGGCAAGGGCGGCGGCCGATCCGAAGGCCAGCGGCCATGTGACGTCGGCCAGGCTGGGAGTCTCGGCCGGCCGGCCTTGCGGTGTCGAGGTACTGGAGGTGTCTTTTGCGAATCGGTAAGTTTTGCTGCCCGTTGATGGTGCTGCTGGCCGGCGCCGGGGGACTTGGCGCGCAGGACGTTCCCCTCGATCCCCCTCCCGACTTTTCGCAGGAGAGCATCCGGGCGCGGGCTCTGGAGACCGCCAACGCCTGGGCCACCTGGAACCAGACGGCCACTGGACTGGAACAGCGGGTTTACGAATTGCCCATGAAGGGAGCCCGCGCTCTGGTACAGAACGCGCTGGGGACTTACCTGGACTTCGTCGACGCCCGCCGGGCATACAGCCAGGCGGTGAGCGCCTACATCGACGAATTGCGGGCCATGGCCAGGCCCGCCGGACCCATCGTCACGCAGTCGGCGGTCTACCAGGACCAGGTGCTGGTTCTGGGGGTGAATCTCAACCTGCTGCAAGCCAAATTCGACACCATGCGCGATTCCCCCGACTGGGTCGCCATGCGGCGCCTGGTGAGACCGGAACGCGACGAGGCATCCAGAATTCAGGGCATCCGCCGCCAGCAGATTACAGCCGATCTCTCTTTTGGCACTCCCGCGCCCACGCCGGTCATGTCCCCCATCCTCTACCAGGATTCCGAACGGCAGATCGCGATCGTGCTGCAGGAGATGTGGACCCGCTACTACCAGACGCTGATCGACCGGGTGGAACAGCGGCCCGGCGGCCCGGCGCCGCTCGAGGCCACGCGCCCATCCAAAGGCAGCGTGGCGCCTGCCCAGGAGGATTCTAGCAGCCCGGCCTCGCAGAACCCCCTGGTGGGCGTCTGGGCGTACGTGGAAGGCTCGCAGGAGTTCAACGGCGTGGCGGAGCCGCGGCACGCGATGCTGGAAATCTGGATCGAAAACGGGGAACTGCTGGGCCGCTACCGCGCCGTACTGCCGGATTACTCCGGCGACCGCCTGGTGGACCTGCGCCTGACCGTTTCCGGCGCGAGCGGCGCGCCGGCGCTGAATCTGCAATCCCGCGACCCCGCCACGAAAGCGCAGATCGTGGTGGAACGCCCGCAGCCGGGAGGGTCGGAGCTGATGCTGGTGCGGGTGGCCGGCGCCCAGAGCGCTATCCCGCGCGGCCGCGAGTTACTTCACCGCCGTTGACGGCTTGAGCTTGAAGTAGCGGGTAGCGCGGCGCCCGCCGGCTTCGGCTTCCACCACGAGTTCCAGGCGGGCTGTTTTGGCGGGGCGCACGGCGGCGAACTCGGCTTCGCCCCGCTCATCGGCGTCCATCGCGGCCCGCCACAACTCTCTCGCGATTCCCGATTTCGCCACGCTGTAGAGCGCCACGGCGACCTTGGCGGACGCGACCGGACGATTGCCGCCGGTTTCGACCCGCACCCGCAACGGCAGCGAGCGGCCCGCGGGAGCGCCGGCGCCGGCTTTCGGGGCAAGCTGCACGATATCCAGTTCCTCCTGGCGCGCTTCCCGCTCGTGCAGCCCGAGGTTCATGCGGTGGATCACGGCGTCGGCGAATTCTCCGCCGCGCGTGGCCATCACGCGGATCTCCACCGGGCCGTTTTCCGTCACCGGCAGGAAACCGGGAGAGACGGCCATGCCGCTCTCGTCGCTGATGGCCTGCCCGAGAAGCGCGGAAGCGGAGAACCGGACGCTCGGTCCGTTCTCGGGAGGCGTGAAGACCACCAGCGCGCCGGAAACCGGGCCGTTCGAGTCCAGCACCCGCACGGCAACCCGCTCGGCCAGGGTTGTCATGGCGTTGTTGTTGCCGCTTTCTCCCTGCGCGATTTCGATGCGCAGGGCCGCAGTTCCGCCCAGCGGCATGAGGCCGATGGCGAATAGGGCAACCGCGCCGCGCGTAAGCATGGATGGTCCGCCCAGGGCTCAGTTCACCCCGAACCGGATGGTGAGAATGGCGCCGTCGGAAACCGTCACTTTGCGGGTCTCCAGGCGGCCATTCAGTTGCACCCCGATCTCGTAGTCGCCTTCGCTCAGGGTCAGCGGCACCGGGGTGGTCCGCCCGGTGTCGCGGCCGTTCAAAAAGATGGGAAGCTGCGAGGGAACGCTCTCGATGCTCACCGTGCCGCGCTTGGGATCCAGTTCCACTTCATACGGCCGCATGCCTCTCGAAACCTCCAGGATGCGGATGGCGTCGCGGTAGCCGGGAAGCCTGGCCAGCAGGGTGTGGCGGCCCGAAGCCAGCATGACGCGGCACGGCGAGACGCAGGTGACGGGCTTCTCGTCCTTGTCCAGAACGATGGAGGCGTTCTGCGGCTGGGTGAGCACGTCCACGATCTGCTCGGGTCCGCGGGGAGCCGGCTGTAGCTGGCGGGAAAGCGGCGGCAACTGGGGCAGGCCGGGGCTGGGATCCTGCGCCGGCGGCGGGGCGGGCGCCAAGTTGGCCTGGTACAAATCGAAGATGCTGGTCTTGTAATCGTAGATCACCTCCTGCCCGGTGACCTCGCTGTCGTGCACCACCAGGGATGTCTCCCCGGGAACCGGCGCGGCCTCGGGAACCAGCGGCGGATTGGGCCTGGCGGCAACCAGCATCTGCTCGGTGGTCAGCGTTCCGATTTCGCGGCGAATGCGCGCGGCGGGGTCCTCGGGCTGCACGCCTTCGGAAGCCGCGTCATGCGCCACCTCCCGCCGGGCGGTATCGGAAACGGCGGACAGTTCCTTCAACATGGCGGTGATTTTCGCGGACAACTCCGGCTGCGCCGACGCGCGCATGCGGGAAAGCGCCGAGACCGCCGATTCCACCCGATCCGCCATCAGGTATCCCGTGGCGGCGCGCAGGCCGGCTTCCGACCGGCCGGGGCTCCAGGCGCTTTCATACGCCTTGGCGGCCTGCTCGTACTTGTGATCGAACCAGTATCCCTCGGCTTCCTTCACCTGCTGGATAAAGCCGGCTTCGTCGCCCGCGATCTTGAGGGCGTTGCGGGCCGCCAGGCTCCGTTCCACGGGCGCCAGGCGGGCGGCGGACGCCAGCGTTTCATAGGCTCGCGGGTAATCCCTGGTGGCGGCGTACTGCATGCCCGCCAGGGCAAAGCCCTCCCATCGCGTGGCATCCGCCTTGATGAGGGCATTGGCTTCCTCCAGCAGCTTGATGTCGTCCTTGATCGCCAGCGCGCTCAGCAGCCGCCGGTCGTATTCCCGCCGTTTGGCGCCCTGGGGGCCGCTTTCGCGCGCCACGATGGCCTCCAGGCGCTCCAGTTCGCGGGTGGCCAGATCCGCCGTCTCCGAACCGGGAGCGTGCACCTGGGCCTCTTTCTGAAATTTCACGGCGTCCGGCCAGCGCTGGCCCTGGGCGCACAGCACGCCCAGGTCGTAGAGCGCCTTGTCCAGGTCCGGGTTGCGCTTCACGGCCAGCAGCATGAGGCGGATGGCGCGGTCGCGATTGCCGTTCTTGGCCTCGTCGAAGGCCACGTGAAACGCCACCAGCGCGGCTTCCTGGCGGTTGGTGTACAACAGCAGCGGATCCTCCGCTTCAACATGTTTCTCGCTGACCCTGGGCGGCAGCGGCCCCAGCGTCGGCTGCGCCAACAGCGGGCCCACCCAGGCGGCTGCCACCAAACATAGAATTCGTCCGATCATAACGATCTCCGTGTCTTCTCTCAGTGGAATCTCACGTCGCGGCTGCGGCCGGGGGTGTCGAGCGACAGATCGTCGTCGCAATGCGCCGAGGTCAACGAGTCGCCGGTATAGCGGTATTCAATCTTGCTGTTCTTGCCGCGGAACGAGACGGTTTCGCCGATCAGTTTGCCGCCCCTGTAAGTCATGTCGCGGCGATAGCCCGCGCCGCCGCGTTCCACGATGGCCGTCAGCCGGAGGTCGTCCCATTTGAAGTCCAGGGTGCGCGGAGCCTGGCCTTCAGGCACGATCTCGCGCGCCGTGACGATGCGTTTCCTATCGTCGTACTGCACCAGGAATCTGCATATGGCGCTCCACGCAAACGGATTGAAGTACGGGTTCCCGGTCACCACCACGGCCACGTCCTTCTTCAGCAGGCGCGACACCATCAGCGGATCGATCTCCGGGTAATTGGCCAGCACCACGAAACTCCCCTGCGCTTCGCTCACCGCGCCGGCGGGAGTGAAGGATGGAATGGGCGGATCCTTCCTGGAATCGAACTGCGCCTTGTCGACGCGGCGGACGCCGCCATCCTTGAAGTAGTCGAACCAGGCGGAGAAGCCGTTTTCTCCCGGTTCCTGAATGACGGTCTGAACCGACGACAGTTGGCTGCCGGCCCACTGCCAGGTGGCCACCATTTTGCGCGCGCCGCGCACCTCGGCGATGCGCACATTGGGCGCCAGGCTGAGGGGGTCGTAGAATATTCCCGGAAGGCTGCGGTACCCGCTGAACCAGTTGGGCGCGCCCTCCGGCTTGTCGGCCGGCGGACGAACCTTGGGCAGCAGGTCGATGACTTCGCTGCGCCGCGAGCCGGTGCTGGAGGCGGGCAGGCGCAGGAACTGGGTGAGGAACCGCTCGGCATCGGCGTACTTGCGGTTGATGGCGCTTTCGATGCCCGCCCGGTACAGGAAGTCCGGATCGTTTTCATCCAGTGCGAGAGCCTGGTTGAGAGTTCTCAGCGCCTCCACGTAATCCCCGGCCGCTTCGGATTTGAGGACGGCCTCCTTCAGGGTTCGCTTGTTCTCCTCCAGCGTGATCTTGATCCTGGTCCTCAGGGTCTCGCCTTTTTCGGCGTCGGGGCCGGAAACGCAGCTCATGTACTGATCCAGAACGGCCAGGGCCTTCAGCGGCTTGGCGCGCAGATCGAACAGGTTGGCGCGCGCGAACAGCACCCGCGGAGAGTCCTTGGCGCGCGATTCGGCCGAGGCCAGCGACGCCTCCGCATCGTCGAACCGCTTGTTGTTGGCGTAGGATTCCGCGTCGGCCAGGAAGCGGGTCACGGTTCGGTACTCGGGGGCTTTCGGGTCTTCGGCCTTGCCGCAGGAGCGGCCGCCCAGGTTCTCGCATTCCGAGATCACGTCGTCGAGGAGGACGCGAGCCTCCCGGTTGTCGGGGCTCAGTTTGAGGACGGTATCGAGTTCCTGCCTGGCCAGGCACGGCTGCTTGGCCCGCAGGCGGTTGGCCGCCGACAAATGCTCCTCGGCGCTGCGCACGAAGGCCGTCTGCCAGAGCTTGTGAAGGTCCTCGAAAGAGTTGTCCCAGCGCTCGAAATCGCCGTACTTTTCGATCAGCGGGTCCCACAACCCGCCGGCCGCGAGCGCCTTGAGGATGGCCACCTGCCGGTCTACCCAGGCTTTCTTTTCGCGCAGGGCGTCGCGGAGTTTCTTCTGCCGGTCGTCGCCGGGGTAGGCCAGTTCGGAAACGTCGGCGTACTGCAACCCGCGATCCAGCTCGACCATGTGGGCGCTGCCGGCGCTCAGGCTGCGGTTGCGGGAATCCATTTCGGAGATCAGGAACAGGCGCAACTTCTCGGCCGCCGGCCCGGTGATGGAGCGCGCCACGCCCGCCAGCAGGGACATGCGTTCGCGAAAGGACGCCGCTTCGTCGCGTTCTCCCACGCCGTGGAAGTTGCCGGCTTCGAGCAGGAAACCGACCACCGCCTCGTTGCGGTCGCCTCCCGGCAGGACCGCGAACAGCTTGGCCGCCGGCACTACGGTGGGGCCCTTGGCTTTCTTGTCCTCCAGAAACGACACGGTTGCCGCCGACCACACCGCCGCCACGGTAGAGGCAGTCTTGAGCTTCAGCCCATCCGGAAGAACCGGCTCCCAGGCGCCGCCGCCGCTCTTGCGATACAGGAATCCCGCGCCGTCTCCCGCAACCTTGCGGACCACGCCGGCCTGCAGATCCTGCTTGGGGTCGAGCCGCTTGTAGTTCTTGTACTCTTCGGGGCGGACATCGGGCTTATCCGCCACTCCCACGCGCAGCTTCTCCTCCTGGTTGAAGCTGATCTTCTCGGCGTCCTGGACCCGCCAGGAGCCGTCGCTCGAGTGCAGGACCAGCACGAACTGCGCGGCAGGCAGAACTGCCGCGGAGGCGAGCAGGAGCGGGATCAAGGCGGGAATTCGAATTGCAGGCAATCGCATGGCTGGTAGTCTCAACCTATTCTAGCGGCGGGCGGGGTGAAGGGATGCCCCCTGGACACCGCCGCCACAGAGATTGATGATGCCTTAGTCCGAAAGCGATGTAAATGGGCGGATGGGGCGGACCGGGCGGGTCCGGCGGACAGGCGGGGGTTTGTAACGGGGATAGGCGGGACCGTCCAGGCGGCCCAGCGGCTTGGGCGGATCAGGCGGACCGGCGAGGGTTTGTAACGCCGGACAGGCGGGACTGTCGACGCGGCCCAGCGGCCTGACCGGGTCGGGCGGACCGGCGGAGGTTTGTCGCACCGGACAGGCGGGACCGTCCACGCGGCCCAGCGGCCTGACCGGGTCAGGCGGACCGGCGGGGGTTTGTCGCACCGGACAGGCGGGACTGTCCACGCGGCCCAGCGGCCTGACCGGGTCAGGCGGACCGGCGGGGGGTTGTCGCACGGGACAGGCGGGACTGTCCACGCGGCTCAGCGGCCTGGCCGGGTCCGGCGGACCGGCGGAGGTTTGTCGCACGGGACAGGCGGGCCTGTCCACGCGGCCCAGCGCCCTGCCCGGCTGCGCCGCTCTGGGGTGCGCGCCTTGGGACGCTCCCGTCAGTCCCCAGGTCTTCTCCGATGGGCGGATTTGCGAGGGGGTGCGGTGGAATACGGTGGTTGAGCGGGGCATTTTGTGCAATTTGCACAAAAACTGGCTCGTAAGTCCTTTGTTTTGGATTTGTTTTGTGCAAATTGCACAAAACCGCCGGGCGCCACGGGCGCTTTGGGACCGCGGCGGGCCACCAACCGCGCGCAGCAGGTGGCCCGTTCGGGCATGGTAAAATGAACAACCGGCATGCAACGCGCCAGCCAGCTCATCCGCAGCCTGCGACTCCCCGGTGAAACCCTCGACGTCGAGGCGCTGGCGTGCGCCTGCTGGCCGCAGGCGGTGGGACGGAAAGTCGCGGCCCACACGCGCGCCATTCGGATGGTGCGCACACGGTTGATCGTCGAGGTGGAGGACGACACCTGGCAGCGGCAGCTCTTCGGCCTCTCGCGCCAGATCCTCCGCAACCTGGAGCGGAACCTCGGCGCCGGCCTGGTTGGCGACGTGGAGTTCCGGGTGGTGCCGCGCAAACGCCAGCCGGAGCGGGCGCGCGTGGCCGCGCCGGGGCTGCCGGTGGACGAGGCCGACGGCATCGGCGATCCGGTTCTGCGCGGCATCTACAAGGCGTCCCGGAAAAAGGCAGAAGCGTGAAACTGACGGAAAAAGAGGTGCGGTACGTGGCCGAACTGGCCAACCTGGCGCTCACCGACGCGGAAGTCGCCAGGTTCCGCGCCGACCTGGACGGCATCCTGGAGCATCTCGACAAGCTGAGCGAGATCGACACCACGGGCGTGGAACCCATGGCGCAGGTGCTCTACAATGCCGGGGAAACCTCCGGCTTGCGCGAGGACCGGCCGCGAACCCCGCTGGACAACCAAGCCGCCCTGGCCAATGCGCCGCAGCCCGGCGCGGGGTACTTCAAGGTGCCCAAGGTGATCGAACGGTGAACATCCCCACTTTGACCATCGATGGGGTGCGGGAGGGCCTGCTCTCGCGGCGGTTCAGCGCCCGGGAACTGGCGGCCGAGGCGCTCCGTTTCGCCGCGGCGGAGAATCCCAGGACCAACGCCTACCTGCATTTTTCGCCCGAGCGGGCCATGGCGGCGGCGGACCGGGTGGACCGGCGCCTGGCGGGCGGCGAAGACCCCGGATGGCTGGGCGGCGTGCCCATCGCGGTGAAGGACGTGATCCTCACCAAGGGCGTGCGCACCACCTGCGGCTCGAAGCTCCTCGAGCGGTACATCCCGCCCTACGACGCCACCGCCGTGGAGCGCGTGGAAGAGGCCGGCGGGGTGGTGATCGGCAAGACCAACTGCGACGAGTTCGCCATGGGGTCTTCCACCGAAAACTCGGCCTTCGGGCCGACGCGCAACCCGGTGGCTCTCGACCGCGTGCCGGGCGGATCGAGCGGCGGCTCGGCGGCCGTGGTGGCGCAGGGGACGGCGGTAGTGGCGCTGGGCAGCGATACCGGCGGCAGCGTGCGCCAGCCGGCATCCTTCTGCGGGGTGGTGGGCGTGACGCCCACGTACGGGCGCGTCTCGCGCTACGGGCTGACGGCCTTCGCCAGCTCGCTCGATCATATCGGGCCGTTTGCGCGGACGGTGAAGGACGCGGCCGCGCTGCTGGGCGTGATGGCGGGCCGCGATCCCATGGACGCCACTTCGGCGGATGCCCCGGTTCCGGATTACTGCGCGGCGTTGGACGGCAACGTGAAGGGCATGAAGGTGGGCCTGCCGCGCGAGTACATGCGGCGCCTCAAGGGCGAGACGGCGGATCTGCTGGGCCGCGCCGTGGAGTCGCTCGCGGCGCTGGGCTGCGAGGTGCGGGAGATCGGCCTGCCGGCCACGGATTACGCCATCGCCTGCTACTACGTGATCGCCACCGCCGAGGCCAGTTCCAACCTGGCGCGCTACGACGGCGTGCGCTACACCACGCGCCCGGCGGACGTGGCGGCCTTCGCCGACCTGTACCGCAACACCCGCGGCGAGGGATTCGGGGCGGAGTGCAAGCGCCGCATCATGCTGGGCACGTACGTTTTGAGCGCGGGCTATTTCGAGGCGTATTACAGGAAGGCGCAGCAGGTGCGGGCGCTGATCGCGCGCGACTTCGCGCAGGCCTTCGAGCGGGTGGACGCCATCGTGGCGCCGGTGTCGCCCTTCCCGGCTTTCCGGCTGGGCGAAAAAGTGGACGACCCGGTGGCCATGTACCTGTCCGACATTTACACCATCACCGGCAGCCTGGCGGGCATTCCGTGCATGAGCGTGCCCTGCGGCCTCACCTCCGAGGGCCTGCCGGTGGGGATGCAGATCCTGGCCCGGCATTTCGGCGAGGTCGACATGTTCCGGCTGGCGCACGCGTTCGAAGCCAGCCGCGCGTAAGGGCGGCGCGCGCTCACCCCGGGTGCTCGACGCCACCCACGCAGCGCACCGTGTCGCGTGCGATCAGCAGCTCTTCGTCGGTGGGAATCACCCACGCCTGCAGACGGCAGCCGTCCTTGCCGATCGATCTCTCGCGCGGCGCGGCCTGCTGGTTCCGCTCGGCATCCAGTTCCAAACCGGCCCACCCCAGCCCGTCGCAGATGCGCGCGCGGATGGCAGCGGAGTTTTCGCCGATCCCGCCGGTGAACACCACCGCGTCCGCGCCTCCCATGGACGCCAGGAACGCGCCGATGTACTTGCGGGCGCGGTGGCAGAAGACCTCGATGGCCAGCCGCACGCGCCGGTCGTCGTGCTCGCGCAGTTCCTGCTCCAGCGTCTGCATGTCGTTGGTCAACCCCGAGATCCCCAGCAGCCCGGACTGGGTATTGAGGAGCGTCTCGGCTTCGTGCGTGGACAACCCTTCCTTGGCCGCGATCAGGCCGACGATGGCCGGGTCCAGATCGCCCGAGCGCGTGCCCATCACCAGGCCCTCGAGCGGCGTCATGCCCATGGAGGTGTCCACCGGACGGCCGGCGCGGATGGCGGCCGCGGAACATCCGTTGCCCAGGTGCAGCGTCACCAGGTTAGTCTCCTCGGGCGCCAGATTCCGCAGCCTGCGGTAGCGGTAGGTCACGTAACGGTGCGAGGTGCCGTGGAAGCCGTAGCGGCGGATGCGGTGCCGGCGGTAGAGATGATAGGGCACGGCGTACAGGTAGGCGTATTCCGGAATGGAGGAGTGAAAGGCCGTGTCGAACACCGCCACCTGGGGCACGCCCGCGCCGAAGATCTCGCGCGCCGCCAGAATGCCCTTGACGTTGTTGGGATTGTGGAGCGGCGCCAGCTCGATGCAATCCTCGATGCCCTTCAGCACCGCGTCGTCGATCACCGCCGATTCGGTGAACCTCTCGCCGCCGTGCACCACCCGGTGCCCCACCGCGTGCACGTCGCCCAGGCTGTGGATCTCGGCGATGCCGGAATGGTCCGACGCCAGGAACCGCAGCACGTAATCCAGCGCGGCGGAAACGTCGCGGATGGGCCCGGTGAGCACGCGCCGCGGCTCCTGGCGGTGCTGGACGGCGACGATGGCCTCGCCGCCGATGCGCTCCACCTGGCCGCGGCACAGGCGCTCGTCGCGCTCCCCGGCGATGCGTTCGAGATCGGTCGAGACGACTTGGAACTTGAGGCTGGAGCTGCCCGCGTTGAGAACCAGGACGTTCATACTGTTCCGAGTGTAGCGTCTTGGAGCGGCGGCGGGCAGCCCGCCATTACTTGGGAAGCGGATCGCCCCGGCTGATCACCCACGGGTTGCCGTAGGCCGCCTTCAGCCGCTCGGCCTGCTGTTCCACGCCGCCCGCCCAGTCCATGAAGAACACCCACTTGGGCTGGGTCCGGAGCACTTCGGGCGATGGCGGAGATCCCACTTCGCCGAGGGAGATCGGCTTCCCGTTGGCCAGATCCAGAATCTCCCAGTAATACCGGTCGTCCAGCGAGCGGTAGTTGTCGTAGCTCACCACATCGCAGAAAGCCTGGCCGGGAAAGAACTGGTGGAACTCGCCGAATGGGGCGGGGCCGTTCTGGTTCCACACCCACAGCAGGTTGTTCAGATGATGCACGTTGACCATGCGGTAGTACACCTCGCGGTAGAGCTGCGCCGTGCCGTACTGCCCCGGCCGCCCGCCCCACCAGAAGAAGTTGCCGTTGTTTTCGTGCATTGGCCGCCAGAGCACCGGGATGTGGGCATCCTGAAGCTGTTTCAGATACCCCGCCACGGTGTCCATGTATTTCTCCCAGCGCTGGTGGAGCGGCGTGTCGGAGGTGATCAATTCCTGCCACTGCTCGTCGGTGAGGCGGGCCTGGACGCTGCCGCGCCAGCTTTGGCTGGGGGCGCCGTTTTCGCCGGCCTTCCCTGGCTCATCCTCGGTGGGCCGCAGCATGTGCCAGCACAGATAGACGATCGATCCCGCGGCGGCCTGCTTCTTGGCTTCCTCGATCATCAGGTCGCGGTGGACGATGGAGTCCTTGTCCTCGCCGTCCAGGAATCCGAAATCCGATCCCCAGATGGCCGGGTACTTGCCGGTGGCCGCAAACACGCGGTCGGTATCCGCCGAGCGGTGATTGGGATAATTGTGCTGTCCCGACAGGATGCCCTTACCCGAGACGGCGCACAGGGTCTTCAGCAGCGCCCGCGCCTCGGGGGTTGCGTTGGGGTTCACCGGCTCGCAATTGTAAGCCGGTGGCGCCTGGGGCCGCTGCGGCCCCGCGGCCGGAGGAGCCGGCTGCGCGAGAGGCGATGGTGGTGGCGTGGCCGGCGGCGCGGCCTGAGAAAAAGCTGTGAGAGCGGTGGCAAACCCCACAAGTAGCGCGATCGGTATGGATTTCCGCATGTGTTTTCCGATTCCCAAGGAATAGCACAACCCGCGGGCCGCGGCATGTCCGAGGTCGCCCCACCCCTCGCCGCGCTCCTAGCGGAGCAGTTCCATCAACGTCTCGATATCGGTGAGAAACAACTGCCGCTCCACCTTGCGCGCGTTTGGCGGGACCAGGTTCTCATATTCACGGAAATGCTTATACCCTTCCACCGTGCGGAGGTATGCACTCAGGTCGCTTTTCTGTTCCTCCAGGCCGTGGGTCAGCCATTCGGAAAACAACCGGTGATGGCAGCGGTTCAGCGTGCGGTCGCATTCCTCCGCGCCCAACAGCTCTTCCAGGGCCTCGTGCCTGTATCGCCCGGTCCCGGCGTCGAAGAGCGACGCCAGGTACACCACCCGCCCGAACAATGTGGGGATCCGCAAAAGGATCCTCCGCCACATCTCGACAGTGGGCATTCCGTACGGCGATCTGGCTGCGGACTCACCCAAGTAGTGGCCTCTCTCGTGGACGTCGTGGTACCGGTGAAACGCTGCCGGGGAGCAGTACCGGGACTGCCACCCGGAAGAATTTGTTCTTGTTCGATTTTATACCATTCGGTGCTGGGGAGCCGTGGGGGTTCTCAACCCATTGGTAAATTATTGCATCCAGCAGGCTTGAACCGGCAAGGCCGACGGAAGTTTCGGAGTGGCCGGCGGCGCTTCGGCGGGCAGCCGGATTTCCAGCCGGGCTATGCTTCCCAAAAAAACCGTCTCAAATCGGGCGCTCGCGACCCCCGCGGCGCAGCGGTACCAATAGTCCGCGAAGTACGTTGTCCTCTGGCACGAACACGGTTAACCTATAGAAAAGAAAGAAGAACTGGAGGATGGGATTGATGGCAGCCGTTTCCGTTTTAGCGTGCTCCGCCCTGCTGTTGGCACTTGGTGTGGCGATCCGCAAACTGGGTTTCGCCACCAGCGACCTGCCGGTCACTGCCGAATGGATCGATGAACTTTCCATCGAGCGCTACCGGCCCATGGGCCGCCTGCTGGATGGCGGCGACATCAAGTTCCTGCGGTCTCAGCCCGGATTCACGCCCCAGCTCCTGAAAAAACTCCGCCAGCAGCGCTACCAGATCTTCCGCGGCTACCTGGCGTGCCTGCACGAGGATTTTGCCCGGGTATGCTCCGCCATCGAGCTGCTGATGCGGCAGCACGAACAGGAGCGGCCGGGCCTGGCCGCGGCGCTCCTCCGCCACCGGCTGGCGTTCGCCGCCGGCATGGCGATGTTGTATGGCCGCTTGGCCTTGTACCGATGGGGTGTAGGCGGAGTGGACGTGGGCGGGCTGGTCAAGAGCTTCGACCGCATGCGGCTGGAACTGCTCGATCTGCTCCCCGCGGCTGTCCCCATGGGCGCCTGAGAGCCTCGGCCGGCTCACAGGCGCTTGATGATTTCCCTGGCCTCGCGCCGCCGCGGAAACTTCCTTTCGGCCTCCCGAAACTCCCTGGTATGCACCCGGCGGCGTGCCCCGGAATGCTCCACGGGATGCTGTAAGTGCAGCATTTCGTGGAACATAACGTAGTCCAGCGCGATCCCTGGAACGGTCGCCCGATCGAAGATCCGGCTGATCACAATGGCGTTATGCGCCGGGTCGAAGTGGCCCAGCATGCCGCGCGACACCCCCCGGCTCCATCCCAATTGCGGGCAACCCAGCAATCCATCGAAGAACTCCCGGTTCAACCGGTCGAATACCTCGGCCAGATTGTGAAATTCCCCCTGCGGACCCGAAACGAACTTGCGTCCCCGGATCTGCCGCACCAGGTTGGCCTGCCGGCGCACGTCCCGCCGGTTGAGGTAGCTGCGGTACCGGTAGGCGTACAGCCGCGCCACCGGCTTGCGGTACAACTTCCCGAGCAGGATGTACGCCAGCGCTTCGAACACCGGGGCGGGCGCGCCTTCCAGCAAATCCGAAATGCGCACTTCCAGGCGCCCTTCATGCAGCCGGATGAAGCTGTCGGCGTTGGCGAAGCGGCAGAATTCCACGCGCAGTTCCGGCGCCTGGGAGCGCGGCTTCAATTCCCGGAAGACCCGCGCGTAGGTCTGCTCGGGCGTCTCGAAGAACAAGGCGCTTTGCAAACCCTGGATGAGCGGGAAACCCTCGGCGTGCGCCATCCCTACCAGCGTACTCCAATCCTCCCGATGGCAGGCTGCGCCATCCCCAACCGTAATCCGTCCGTAAGCTTGGACCGCACAGAAACTCAAGCACCCCGGCAAGGTACATCTTGGTGGCTCGTGGCCCGAGCCGGTCCCGCCATCTGTCAAGAGCCGGCGGGAGCGTCGATGGCAGCG
>Ga0326727_10008415_pt1 | contig 26193 bp, 21 predicted proteins | sample MB2enrmetagenome_FD_207643 | JGI IMG/M metagenome (GOLD analysis project Ga0326727, IMG submission 207643) | Lab enriched peat soil microbial communities from McLean, Ithaca, NY, United States - MB29MY | ecosystem: Environmental > Terrestrial > Soil > Wetlands > Peat | place: USA: New York...
CGCTCCTCCTCCAAGAATGTTCGCGGCAAAGCCTGAACCGCCCCCCCACCCTTGACGCATCGCGCCGGATCAGCCCCGATACCCCCAACGGCCAAGGTCATCTCGGGCCAAGAATAAACCCAAGGAGGGGACCATGCCCACCACCACCGCGCCGGAGCTCGCCGCGCGCCTCGACCGGCTGCCGATGACCAGGCACATCTGGATGCTGGTCACGCTGATCTCGATGGGCGGCTGGTTCGAGCTCTATGACCTGTTCCTCACCGCCTACATCGCCCCAGGCCTGGTCCGCGCCGGCTATTTCAAACCCGACTCGCTCGGCGTCTTCAACATCCTCGGCCCCTACGGCGTCGCCGGCATCGGCACCTTCGTCTTCGCCCTGTTCGCCGGCCTGTTCGTCGGCGCGATCTTCCTCGGCCACTTCGCCGACCGTTACGGCCGCCGCACGGTGTTCACATTCTCGCTGATCTGGTACTCGATCACCACCATCGTGATGGCGTTCCAGACCTCGGGCTTCGCGGTCGATCTGTGGCGGTTCATTGCCGGCATCGGTATCGGCATCGAATTGGTTACCATCGACACCTACGTCTCCGAACTCGTGCCGCGCAGCCATCGCGGCCGCGCCTACGCCTTCAACCAGGGCTTCCAGTTCCTCGTGGTGCCGGTGATGGCACTGCTCGCCTGGCTGCTGGTGCCGACCGCGCCGTTCGGCTTCGACGGCTGGCGCTGGGTGGTGCTGATCGGCTCGGTCGGCGCGATCTTCGTCTGGTTCATCCGCCTTGGCCTGCCTGAATCACCGCGCTGGCTGGCACGCCACGGCCGCATCGCCGAGGCCGAGCGCATCGTCGCCGGCATCGAGGCGCAAGTCGCCGCCGAATCCGGCGCGCCCCTCCCGCGACCCGGCGCACCCGAGGCCGGCGAGGCCGGCGAGGGCAGCTTCGCCGAGATCTGGCAGCCGCCCTACGCGCACCGCGCCATCGTGCTGTCGGTGTTCAATTTTTTCCAGACCTTCGGCTATTACGGCTTCGCCGCCTGGGTGCCGACGCTGCTGATCGCCAAGGGCATCAACGTCACCACCAGCCTGGAATATTCCTTCATCATCGCCATCGCCAATCCGGTAGGACCGCTGCTCGGCACGTTGATCGCCGACCGCATCGAGCGGAAATGGCAGGTCTGCCTCGGCGCGATCGGCATCGGCGGCTTCGGCATGCTGTTCGCTAACGCCAACGATCCGACCTTGGTCATCGTGTTCGGCGTCGCGGTCACATTGTGCAACAACCTGATGTCCTACAGCTTCCATAACTACCAGTCAGAGCTGTTCCCGACCCGCATCCGCTCCCGCGCCATCGGCTTCGTGTATTCCTGGAGCCGGTTCTCCGCGGCGCTATCGGGCCTCGCCGTGGCGTTCCTGATCACCCTCGGCGGCGCCACCGCGGTGTTCGAGTTCATTGCGTTCGCGATGCTGATCGTGGTGATCTCGATCGGCGGCTTCGGCCCCAGGACGCTAGGCCTGGCCCTGGAACGAATCTCCAACGCCTAAACCACCCTTCTCCCTCCCCCTTGAGGGGGCTTGAGCCGCGAAGCGGATCAAGCGGGGAGAGGGGTAGCAACCGCGCCAAACCCAACCCTACCGCCGCCCGCGCCCCAGCCACGTAATCGCCACATCCTCCTTCGGCCGCGCGCGGCACGCCAGCGTCTGCCGCGCCTTCACCTGCGCCGGGCTGATCGCGGCATCGCCGCGCGGCAGCATCGTCACCGAACCCTCATCGAGCTGAGAAATGCAGCTCCCGCAATTGCCGCTGGCACACGCGTACGGGTAGTCGATCCCCGCCATGATCGCCGCGTGCAGAATGGTTTCGTTCGCGGCACAGGTGATCACCCGCCCAAGATTGGTGACGGTCACCTGATAGGTCTTCGCCGTGCGTGCCATCGCGCGCCTCAAGCCGCTATGGCATGGCGACGCGACGGGCTCGCGCGCATGGCCGAGTATTCCGGATGAAACCACACGACCGACGGGAAGCGTGTCAGCGCATAGCCATACAAAGCCAAGCCGATCGCCGGCTCCTGCCCGACCACCTCGGTGCTGTGGATGTCGTGATCGGCCATCGCCATACCGTTGCCGGGCTCGACCATCACCTCCCCCACCTTCGCAACCGTTGCGCTGCCGGGCCGGGCGCCATCATCGGTGCGGCGATAGAAGACGTGCCGCTCGCACCCGGAAATCCCAGCGTTGACGCACCAGATGCCATGGTCGTGCGGTGCGGCCTCCTTGCCCGGCAGGTTGATGGTCAGATAGAGGCCGTGACCGTCGTCGTCCTCGACCAGCAGCGGATGCGTGCGCCCGTGCGCCACCGGCATCGCGAAATCTCCAGCCGGGAACAGGTCAGTCTTCGCAGCCAGTGCCACCAGCTTCAGCTTGATCGCGTGCAGGGCGGACGGCGTAACGCCCTCCTTGGCGGTGATTGCATGCACCTGCGCCAGGAGTGTGCGGCAGGCGCGGGCGCGTTGCTCGGCGATGCTGGCGGCCATGGCGGCGGTCCCCCCTGTGGTGCCGATCAGGCTAAAGGCGGCCGCGCGGCGGCGCAATGATCTCCCGCGGACAAACCGTCGGTGTGCTCAAGTGCAGGCGGCTCGCCCTCCCCTTGAGGGCTTGGTCCGCTCTTCGGGGCCTAGGCCCTGAAGGGGAAAGGGGGTCTTGCTCCCCCGACCGCAGGGAACTTGTAATCTTCGCCGTTGACACCTTTCACGGCTGTCGGGAAAGCGGGATCACCGTGCGGCTTCCTCGCTCTCGCCAACCGATGCTGGCGTCGTCACCCGCATCCCATCACTGACGCCGATCGGCGGGTTCAGGATCAGCCGGTCGCCCGCCTGCAAGCCGGTGCGCACCTCAACAGTGCCGCCGTTATCGGCCGCAACATCAAGCTGCCGCAGCCGCGCCACGCCATCGTCGTCCACCGCGGCCAGCAGTCCGTCCTTATAGAAGATGATCGCCTGCGACGGCACCGAGAACACCGGATACAGCCGCGGCTCCTCCAGCCGCACGATGGTGTAGATGCCGGGGGCCAGCGTGCCATCCTGGTTGTCGACATCGACCTCGGCGAGCACGGTACGCGTGGCATCCTGCAGCGCGCTCGCATTGCGCGCGAGCCGGCCGTGAAACACGCGGCCCGGCAGTTCCGGCACCGTCACCTCGGCTTGCTGGCCATCCTTGAGGCCGAAATAATCCCCCTGCGGAACATAGATCTGCACCCGCAGCACAGCGGTGTGCGCGATGGAGAACAACGGCGTTCCGCTGTTCGCGTTGGCGGCAACCAGGCTGCCGACGTCGATCTGCCGGCTGGTGATCACGCCATCGAACGGCGCGACCACACGCTCGAATCCGGTAAGCTGCACCAACTGGTCCACCTGCGCCTGCTGCGCCTGGAGATTGGCGCTCGCCACGCCCACAGCGGCGACGTCGGCCGCGTAGGTCAGTCGAGCCTGGTCGCCGCCTTGCTGGCTGGTCCAACCCAGGCTCGTCAGTTGCGACTGCCGCTGATTCGTTACCCTTGCAAGCTCCATGTTTGCCTGCGACTGCACCAGTGCCGCCTGCAGTTGGACCAGTTGCGCGCGCGCCTGGGCAAGCTGCTGATCGAGATCGGGGGCAGCGATCACCGCCAGCACATCGCCCGCGTGCACGCGGCTGCCGATATCGGCGTTGCGCCTGCCGATGTAGCCGGTCGCGCGGGCATACAGCGTCGCGGTGTCGAACGCCTGTGTCGATCCGGTGAGCTCGATCTGCCGCGGCGTATTCTGCGGCGTGAGAACCTGGGTGCGCACCACCGGTACGGCGTCGCGTTCGGCCGTCAGCGTGGCGATCGTCCGCGCCTGCCGCTCCGCATGGCCCCAGGCGCCGGCGCCGACCAGCGCGGCCAGCGCCACGACGGCGGTAAGTCCGAGCCAGCGTGCCATGCAGCGACGACGGTGTTCCTGCGCGCGCGCCTGCTCGGGCCCCTGGTCAGGATCCGCCGGCGACTGCTGCTCCACCTGGTCCGCCAATTTTTCCGCGGGATGCGGGGGCATATCGTTCATTGGTGCGCTCCGAGCTGCATCAGCGATTGCGGCAGTTCCACCCGGCGGCGTTCGAACCTGCCGAACACGGAGTAGAGGTAGGGCACGAACAACAGCGTGGTGATCGTTCCGATAGCGACGCCGCCGATCACCGCCCGGGCGAGCACCGCATTCTGCTCCTCGCCGGGGCCGCCGATCGCCATCGGCAACATGCCGACGATCATCGCCGCCGCGGTCATCAGCACCGGGCGGAGCCGCGTGGTGCCGGCGGACAGCGCGGCCTGGAACGCGCTCATGCCGGCCTCGCGCTGCTCGCGCGCAAAGGTGACCAGCAGAATGGAGTTCGCCGAGGCGACACCCACCGCCATGATCGCCCCCATCAACGAGGGCACGCTGAATGTCGTTCCGGTCGCGAACAGCAGCAGGATGATGCCGCTGCCCGCGCCCGGCAGCGCCAATATGACCGCGAGCGGATCGATGAAGCTCTGATAGTTCACCACCATCAGCGCGTAGACGAACACCGCGGCGAACAGCAGGCCGATGGTCAGATTGGCGAATGCCTGCTTCATGCTGTCGATCTGGCCGCGCACGACGATGCGGTCGGCCGGGCCAAGCCTGCCTTTCATCTGCTGGACCACGGCCTGGATCGCCGCGGCGGCGGTGCCAAGGTCGCGATCCTGCACGCTGGCCCAGACGTCGTAGACCGGCTGGATATTGGAATGATTGTAGACCGATTGGATCGCCATCCGCCGGGACGTGGCAACGTTGCCCAGCAGATCAGGCACCAGCCCGCTGGCGACTGTGCTGCCGGCGATCGGCGTGTTGTCGAGATCCTGCTTGTTGGCGATCCGGTATTCCGGCGTCTGCACCGCGAAATAATAGGGAATGCCGTTCTTCGGATCGGTCCAGAAATTCGGCGAAACCTGCTCCGACGAGCTCAGGCTGATGTTCACGTCGTTGGCGATCGAACTGACGTTCAGGCCAAGTTCCTGGGCACGCGTGCGGTCGATCGTATACTCCAGCTCGGGCGCATCCAGCTCCTGTTGCACGTGCGAATCGACGATCCCCGGGATGGCCGCCAGACGCTTTTGCAGCGTCGTGGCAATGGCCTCATTGGCGGTGCGGTCGAGGCCCTGCACCTGCACGTCGATCTGCGAGGGCACGCCGAAATTCAACACCTGCGTCGCCAGGTCGGCCGGTTGGAAATAGAACGCGACGTCGGGAAACGCCACCGGCAACTCGCGCCGCAGCTTCCTGATGTAATCGGCGGTCGGCGCATGGCCGTCCTTCAACTGCAATAGAATCTGACCGTCATTGACGCCGATCGTGCTGCCGTCGGTGAAGGCAAGGTTGTACGTGCGCGCCGGCAGACCGATATTGTCGAGCACAAGGTCGAGATCAGATGGCGGGATTTGCCGACGGATGTTGTCCTCGATCGCATTGAAGATCTGCTCGGTGCGTTCGATGCGGGTGCGCGCCGGGGCGCGGACATGCAGCTCGATCAGCCCCGCGTCCACCTGCGGGAAGAAATCCGACCCAACGAACAGCGAAACCACCACCGCGCCCGCCACCACCGAACCCGCAACGAGCGGCGTCAGCACGCGCCGCCGCAGGATGCCGGCCAGCAGCCAGCCATAAAAGTTGCGGAACCGATCGAAGCCTGCATTGAACCGGTCATGGAACCGGCCGAGCCAGCCGGCTGGCGCCCCCCGGTTCCCATGCGCCTGGTTGTCATGCTCCTTGCGCAGCAGCAGACGGATGATGATCGGGGTCAGCGTGCGCGAGATTGCGTATGACGCCAGCATCGCGAACACCACCGCCATGGCGAGCGGTGTGAACAGGTATTTCGACGCGCCTTGCAGGAAGAATACCGAAACGAACACGCAGCAGATCGCCAGCGTCGAGATCAGCGTCGGCACCGCGATGCCGGCCGCGCCCTCCAGGACCGCCAGGTCGAACTGATGCCCTTCCTCCAACAGTCGGTGCGTGTTCTCGATCGTTACTGTCGAATCGTCCACCAGAATACCGACAGCGAGCGCGAGGCCGCCCAGGGTCATGGTGTTGATGGTTTCCCCGAGCGCCGACAGCACCGCGATCGAGGTGAGGATCGACAGTGGAATCGACACCATCACCACAAGGGTCGACCGCCAGGAGCCGAGAAACAGCAGGATCATCAGTGCCGTCAGGCCGGCGGCGATGGCGCCCTCGCGCAGCACGCTGGTGATTGCCTGGCGGACGAACAGCGATTGATCGAACAGCAGGTGGATCTGCATGCCGGGTGGCGCGGCTTTCTGGATGGCGGGCAATGCCGCCTTTACCCGGTTCACCACGTCGAGCGTGGAGGCGTCGCCGTTCTTGATGATCGTCAGCAGCACCGATCGCCTGCCCTCGGCGTGCACGATGTTCTGCTGCACCGCCCAGGCGTCGGCGACATGCGCCACGTCGGACAGATAGACCGTGGTCGGACCCACCTGTTTGATCGGCAGGCGGTTCAATGCCTGGAGCGTCAGCGGCATCGCGTTCACCCGCACGATCAATTGCTTGTCGCCCATCTTCGCGTCGCCCGAGGGCAGCGTGAGGCTCTGCGCATTCACCGCGTTCACCACGTCGTTCGGCGTGATGCCGCGCGCGCGCAGCGCGTCCGGGTCGAGATAGACCATGATCTGGCGATACTTGCCGCCGTACGGCGTCGGCAGCGTGATACCGGGAATCGGCGCCAGTTGCTGGCGGATCTGATAGATGCCGTAGTCGTAAAGCTGCTGTTCGTTCAGCGTGTCGGAGCTGAGGCTGAGCTGCAGCACCGGCACCGAGGAGGCGTTGTATTGCACGATGACCGGCGGCTGGATGCCGGCGGGCATCAGGGCGCGGATACTGTTGCTCGCCGAGACCAGTTGGGCGATCGCGAGATCAACGTTCACATTCGGCTGGAAGTATATTTTTTCGACCGACAGGCCTTCCAGCGTCTGGCTTTCGATATTCCGGACGTCGCTGACGTTGGAGCTGATCGAATACTCGCTGTATGTGGTGACCCGCTGCTCCATCTCGGCCGGCGACAGGCCGGTGTACTGCCAGATGACCGACACCACCGGAATGTTGATGTTCGGGAAGATGTCCTTCGGCGTGACCAGGATCGCGCTGCACCCAAGGAACAGCATGAGGCCCGCCAGCACATAGAACGTGTGCGGAAACCGCAGCGCGAAGCGGACAATGCCCATTTCGGAGGCTCTCCTTCGGCTCCCGCCACGGTCAGATTGCGTTCAAATGCCGCACTGCAACATTGTATTTCAAAACCGCCCGGTTATCGGCGCGATCGGCACAGGATCTATGCGTTAAGCGATGAAATGCCCCACTTGACGGCCCGGAGCGGTGGTGAACCACATTTCGGCGGTCGGCGTGCCCAAAAGAGAGAACGCCGACATGCGGCTGCGCCTCGTGGTCACGCTTCGTAACAGCGCGCTGAATTCGCCTGTTCGATTCAATGTCCCAAGGCAGGACGGTGGTCGCGCCACGGCGTCATTCGCTCCAAAACATGCGCCACGCGCAACACCATGGCTTCGGCAAAAGGCTACCCACCGATCTGCGCGGCAAGAGGCAATTGTTTCGGGCCCAATCCCTTGCAGACGGTCATGGCAGGGTAGCCCGTCAAGTTCCATGGCGCGACGAAATCGAGCCCGAGCAATCCGTCCCAATGCGACATCTCGTCGATCCGCGATGCGTCGTCGCCTGATGCCGCGGTCAACAGCAAATCGACATCGGCCAGGACGGTCGCCATTTCGTGGCAGAGCTCGCGCCTGCGCCGCAATGCCTGGATCTAATCGGAGCTCTTCAGTGTCGTTGCGAGGATCAACCGCTGGCGCAGACGTTCGCTGCTGCTGGCCGACCTTGACTACAGCCTGATCCCTAACGCCCAGGCGCTAACGCCGGCGCAGCGCCAGGCGAAGCTGGTGGCGATGACTACGCGCTGTTCCCGCACCTCACGGTGGCGGAGAATCGATACGGATGCGTCGGACAACCAACTTCCAGGCCGCGTGCTGTCCACCAGCTTCGGTGGAAACATATGCCGGATACGCGTGCAGGTGGCGGATGCAGAATGGGTCGTGGCAGCAAGCCCCAACTCACCGGCACATCCGGACGGCAGTGTCATCGTGCTGAAAGGGGCACCCGCGCAGACCGTCGTGCTTCGTGATTGAGGTGGCCAGTTCCCGAACCACGCGCCAGGCGATACGCTCCCCTCATGCCCTTCGCTCGTCCGCCGATCCGTGTCAGCCGCACGCCAGCCAAGGAACCCCGGTACGCTGTGTGCGGCGGGCTCCCCGGCGGCCGATGTGCGCAAGGATCTGTGCAGACGATCCACCGCCAGTTGAACGACCCCGCGATCGTGCTCGCGCAAATCGAGGCGGCGGTCGATCGATTGGCGGCGCAGGGTAGTGCGTGGCTGGACTCGCTCCATCTCGATCTGCTTGGGAAACGTCAGGAATGGACCGTCGAGATGCGCTGTGTCGGGCAGTCGTTCGAGATGGCGGTTGTAATCGATCGCGACGCCCTGGCCGATCGAACCGGCGCCCGCCTGCGCGAGCGGTCCTCTTGACGCGCCATGTCATCCTGCAGACGATCGAAACTTAACGCTCGTTCACCCAGCACCGAAGGCATTGCATAATGGCGCTGAACCATGACCGCGGCCGCGTCGATTTTGCCGCCTATCAGCCGGAACACTTCGTGTGGTCGCTGGACGGCAAGGTCGCCACGATCACGCTCAACCGGCCCGAGCGAAAGAATCCCCTCACCTTCGAATCCTACGCCGAACTGCGCGATACGTTTCGCGCCCTGCTGTACGCCGACGCGGTGAAGACGGTGGTCATCACTGGCGCAGGCGGCAATTTTTGTTCCGGTGGCGACGTGCATGAGATCATTGGCCCCCTGGTGCGCATGCAGGAAGCCGGCGACATGCAGGGCCTGCTCGACTTCACGCGAATGACCGGCGATCTGGTGAAGGCGATGCGCGCCTGCCCGCAGGTGATCATCGCTGCGATTGACGGCATTTGCGCCGGCGCGGGCGCCATCCTTGCCATGGCGTCCGACCTGCGGCTCGGCACCGAGGCGAGCAAGGTTGCATTCCTGTTCACCCGCGTTGGCCTGGCGGGCGCCGACATGGGTGCCTGCAATATCCTGCCGCGCATCGTCGGTGCGGGGCGTGCCGCCGACCTGCTTTACACCGGCCGCGCCATGGCGGGAACGGAGGCGGAACGATGGGGCTTCTACAACCGATTGTGCACCTCGCAGGAGCTGATGGCCGAAGCCCAGGCCCTCGCCGCATCGTTGGCCGCAGGGCCAACGTTCGCGCACGCAATGACCAAACGTTGCCTGCACCAGGAATGGAGCATGACAATCGACGAGGCGATCGAGGCCGAAGCCCAGGCCCAGGCGATCTGCATGCAGACCAGGGATTATGGCCGTGCCTACCGTGCCTTCGTCGACAAGCAACGACCGGTCTTCCAGGGCGACTGAGCACCAGAACCGCGGCCTCGAGCGCAAGATCGTGAGCGATACGGATTTTCTGGCGTGGCCGTTCTTCGACGACCGGCATCGCGACTTCGCGTCCCGGCTTGACGTGTGGGCGAGCGAACATCTTCCCACGATCCGCCCCAACCACGCCCAGGTCGATGCGGTGTGTCGCGATCTGGTCGCGCGGCTCGGTGCCGCCGGCTGGCTCGAGGTCGCCGTTCCGCTGGGCGATCGAAGCCAGCTCGACGTGCGCATGCTCTGCGTTGCGCGCGACATCCTGGCGCGCCATGCGGGACTGGCGGACTTCGCCTTCGCCATGCAGGGCCTGGGAACCGGGGCGATCACGTTGTTCGGCACCGAGAATCTCAAGCAACGTTACCTGCCACCCGTACGGCAAGGCCGGCATATCGCCGCGTTTGCGCTGTCCGAAGCCGCTGCCGGATCGGACATCGCCGCGCTGTCCACCACCGCGGTGCGGGTCGGCGGCGCCTGGCAGCTCGACGGCGAGAAGACGTGGATCTCGAACGGCGGCATCGCGCATCACTACGTCGTATTCGCGCGCAGCGGCGAAGCCCCCGGCGCCCGCGGCCTGACAGCGTTTGTTGTCGATGCGGACACGCCCGGGCTGCACATCGCCGAGCGCATCGAGGTGATCGCACCACATCCGCTCGGCACGCTGCGCTTCGACAAATGTGTTGTACCGGATGAGAACCGATTGGGCGAGCCAGGCAAGGGGTTCGCGGTCGCCATGGCGACGCTCGATGTGTTTCGCCCCACGGTCGGCGCCGCCGCTCTCGGCTTCGCGCGGCGTGCCATGCACGAGGCGCTGCGGCGCACCACAACGCGGCAGCTCTTCGGAAAGTCGCTGGCGGAACATCAGATAACCCAGGCAAAACTCGCCGACATGGCAACGGACATCGAAGCCAGCGCCCTGCTGGTGTATCGCGCCGCATGGCTGCGCGACACACGCCAGCAGCGCATAACGCGCGAAGCTGCGATGGCCAAGCTTTATGCGACCGAAGCCGCACAGCGTGTGATCGACGCCGCGGTGCAGATGTTCGGCGGCCTCGGCGTAAAGAGCGGCGTGATCGTCGAATCGCTGTATCGCGAAATACGGGCGCTACGTATCTACGAGGGCGCCAGCGAGGTGCAGAAGCTGATCATCGCGCGGGAGATGCTGGCACCGTTCGTCGCGGCGAAGCGGCAGGGGTGCGGATGATGCTGCGCGGCGTCAAACGGTGTTGCTATAACGAGGTCTGTGGCGTGAGGCCGCCGAGACCGAGGAGAGATCCCGCACCACAAAACTGAGCTCAAGCCGTCTTCAAACACGAAAATCGAACCACCCGGCATCGCGGCCGCAGCTATTCGGGAATCCTAGGAGTATCCGGCGGCTTGATCGCCCGACTCCCTTGGGCTATCCCCGTTCACTTCGTGAGCACAGCCCCGCGAATGCCCAGGTAGCTCAGTTGGTAGAGCATGCGACTGAAAATCGCAGTGTCGGTGGTTCGATTCCGCCCCTGGGCACCATTCTAACCCCCGGATATATCAACGTATTTTGGGTATTTTGAAGCCCATCGCCGTTTTGGCCAGATCGGCCTCTGTGTAATTCCTGTGTAACCGGGGCATCAGGAAGCGCGTGCCGATCTCTTTTTCGGTCGATAGCGATCGTCGAGCTTATCCATCGCTTCCGCGATATGGGAGCCGGACTGGTGGGCGTACCGCTCGACCATCGCCATGGTCTTATGGCCGCTGATGCGCTTGACGGTTGGCAGATCGACCCCCGCCTGAACCAGGTGCGTGATGGCGGTATGACGGAGGGTGTGGCGGACGACCTGTTTTGGGTCGAGGCCCGCAGCGGTGACCGCGCGCACAAACGCCTTGCGGACATCGACCGTATGCCCCTGCTCGGCTCCCACCGACGGAAACAGCCAGGGCGTGCCCTTCGGCAAAGTGTCGATGTATTCGGTCAGGAACGAAGCCAGATCAGCCGAAATCGGCTGCGTCCGGGCACCCGCTTTCGCCGCGGGGATATAAATTGACCTCGCATCAGGGTTCACGTGCTCACGGCGAATGGCAAGGATTTCCGACTTGCGCATCCCGGTCCGCAGTCCAATCAGTATGAATGGATAAATCTGCCGATTTTGGTCCGACCTGGCGCCCTCCAACAGGGCCGTCGCCTGGACCGGGGACAGGTAGACGATGCGACCGTTGTCCTCTTTCAGCTTCCGTATTTTCGCCGGCTGCCGCTCCGTCCAGCCCCATTCGACCGCCTTGTTGAGCAGGTGCGACAGAGTCGCCAACTCGCGGTTGACGGTGGCCGGTTTGTTCAGTTGCGGTGGTTGTCCCGCCACCGGCTTCTTGCGGGTCTGGACAGGCTGAAGGAGGCGATGCTTCTTGTAACGTTCGATATCGGAACTGGTAATCTGGCCGATCTGAAGTTCCCCCAGGAATGGGATGAGGCACTGCTCAAGGCGTTGGCGCTTGCGGTCAATTTCCCTTCCCCCTTCCTCGCGAAGCCGGTCGAGATAAAGCGGTGCCGCCGCAGCGAGCGTCAGCGGCACCTTCCTGCGCTTCGGCAGATTCAATCGACCTTCCCGCGCTTCGTGCCGGACCTTGGAGATGAATTCTTCCGCCGTGGTTCTGGTGACGCCATCCGATTCACGGCCGAGATTTCGATGGATGCGCTGCCCGTCCACCATGACGTTGACCGAGAACAGGCCGTCGCCGTTGCCCAGTCGTTCGAACGTAATTCCCTGTTCACTCAGGCTTTCGCCTGGTTGTAGGGCGCGTGTCTTTGTGCGGGTGAGCTTGCTAAAGGTTCGGGTCATTTGCCACTCGACTGGTCAAAACGGAATTTCATCGTCGAGATCGCCCCCAGGTTTCTTGGTCTCCCAACTCGGCGGAGCCCTATTCGTCTTTTGCCACTTGGGAAGGGCGGTCGCGGGCTGGCTCCCGTTGGCGACGGCTTTGAAAACCGGCCAATGTTCACGAAGCCGGTCCCAAATCACCGACCCTTCCTTGATTTCCCAGGTCCAATCAGACGACGGACCGGGAAAGCGTCCCTTCCACACGACGCCATTTTCGCGCACCAGCTTCCACACCAATTGCTCCTCGTGGGTCAGCAGATCGGGGAAGTTCAACGCGAGCCGGACCACGCGATCAGGTTCGTCAAGGTCCCAGAGGTTGTGCATCCGCTCCGCATCCGGGACGGATACACCCTCGTCGTTATACGGCTCTGCGAGCCAAACCCGGGACAGGCTCTGTTCGACCGCCCACTCAATGTAACTGCTTAGCGGGCGGCGATGCTTCCGCGCTGCCAACTCAGCCAGATACTTCAGCTTGGGATCGAGCCGGACGGTGACGACCTCCGACTTCTTCCCAGCCCCTTCATCCCGACCGCGCCTCATCTCGTGAAAATCCCCGTGTCAGAAGTTCCTGGAACTACGCGGACCCGTATAGCATACGCGTAAGCGATTGCAATACGCGAAGGTTTATATCCTACTGTTTTTATCCTGTTCTTGCTGGAGTCGCGCGATGCAGATCGAGATGGAGAGGGTAGAAGGTGGTGATTTACCCGGACGGTCGGCTGGATACCGACAATGCCGCACGCTTCCTTGGACTCAGTCCAAAAACCTTGGCCATCATGCGTTCAGTTGGAAACGGTCCGCAGTTCGTAAAACACGGGCGAGTGTTCTATTTTTTGGACGATCTCCAGGCATGGATTGCCGAGAGGCCGAAAGTCCGTAGCGCGGCACAAGCGCGACTCGTGGGCTAAGGACCTGCGGCCCATGGCCGACATTGAGACCGCCGCTGACCGAGGTCGGGGACGATCGACGTGTCGGTCGAATGCGGTTGCGCGCTGCATGCCGTTTGCCGGTTGCGTCAATCCGCGCCGCCCGCCGTGGCGTCGTTCGGAAATCCGCGCCGCTCTGGAAGCATGCCGTGACCCGGCGAAGGTCGCGGCATGACCCGCGTCCACCCCGCACTGGCCGAACTCCTATTGCTGCTCGCCTTCACCGCGTGGCTGCGGTTGGCGAGCGGCCTTGGCTGAGCAACGCACCACCGAGGCAGACGATGCGAGCCTCGAGCTGGCCCTGGCCACGCTGGCGGAGCATGCCCGGTGGGTGACCTGGCGGAACGAGCTACGCGACGGCAGACCAACCAAAGTCCCCTACTCGCCGCGCAACGGGCACAAGGCCAAGGCGGACGACCCCGCCACCTGGGGGACGCGTACCGAAGCCGAAGCCGCGGTGCCGCGCCTGGTCAACGGCAGTGGCGGCGGCATCGGACTCGAACTTGGGGTTCTCGGCGATGGCCGGGCGATTGGGGGAATTGATCTCGACACCTGCCGTGCGCCTGATGGAACCCTGCAACCTTGGGCTGCCGAGGTTGTAGCCAGGATCGGCTCCTACACCGAAGTTTCACCGTCCGGCACCGGCGCCAAGGTGTTCTTCATTTTCTTCGCGGCGGAGCTGGCTTCGTTGCGCGCCATCATGGGCAAGAAGCCCGGCGAAGGATCGGGGCGAAAATGGGCGCGCGGCAAGGGCGACCACGTCCCGAGCATCGAGCTGTATCTCGACGGCCGGTATTTCGCGCTAACCGATCAGCCCTTGCCTGGCAGCCCGAACGAACTGCGCAATGTCGCGCCCGAGGTGCTGACTTGGCTGATCCGCGAAGCCGGACCTGCCTTCGTCGGAAAAAGCCCTGCAACCCGCGCAGCACGCAACGCCGACTCGTCGCGTAGTGCCGTTGCGTTCCGCAAGGGAGTGGCCCTTCGATCGGCCGGCCGGACGTACGACGAGATGGTCGAAGCCCTGCGTGCGGACCCAGAGACCGCAGACTGGTGCCGCGAGAAAGGAGAGCCAAATAGCGGCAGGGAGCTAAGGCGCATTTGGGATAAGGCCGCCGACTACGCGTGGCTGGCACGCTGCCAGTACAACAAGGACGGAAATCTGCGGTCCAACCTCGTCAACACGCTGGTGGCGCTGCGGGAAGCCCCCGCGCTGCGCGAGATGTTCGCCTATGATGACATGCTGCGCGCGCCGATCCTGATGAAGTCGCTTTCCGAGGAAGGCTTCAAACCACGACCCGTCCGTGACGAAGACGTGACGGCCGTGCAAGAATGGTTGCAACGTGCCGGCTTAACGAGTGTCTCGAAGGACACCGTGCACCAGGCCGTCGATCTGCACGCCCGTGAGCGCGCCTTCCATCCGGTCCGAGACTATCTGAATGCGCTACGTTGGGATGGTAAGCCGCGTGTCGCCACATGGCTGCACGACTATGTCGGCGCGCAACAGGACGCCTATGCCGAGGGCATCGGGACCATGTTCCTCATTGCGATGGTCGCACGGGTGTTCAGGCCAGGCTGCAAGGCCGACTACATGCTGGTCCTTGAAGGTCCGCAGGGCACGCGCAAGTCGGCAACCTGCGCCATCCTTGGTGGGCAATGGTTCTCCGATAGTCTCCCGGACGTTCGCGGGGGCGGCAAGGATGTTGCCCAGCATCTCAACGGCAAGTGGCTGATCGAGATTGCGGAACTGTCAGCCCTCGACCGGTCCGAAGCCGCGGCATTGAAGGCATTCGTTACGCGGGCAGTGGAGCGCTACAGGCCGAGCTACGGGCGCAAGGAAGTGATCGAACACCGTCAGTGCGTCTTCATCGGCACCACGAACAAGGCGGCATATCTGCGCGATGAAACCGGCGGTCGGCGCTTTTGGCCGGTCAAGTGCGGCATTATCGACACCGTGGCGCTTGTGCGCGATCGAGACCAACTGTTCGCCGAGGCGGTGGCGCTGTACCGGCAGAGGACCCGTTGGTGGCCGGACGCGGCATTCGAGGCCCAGCACATCAAGCCCGAGCAGGATGCCCGTTACGAAGCGGATGCGTGGGAAGAAGACATCGGCAAGTTTCTGTCCGGGAAGGAACGAACCACAGTGTCACAGGTGGCAAGGGACGGGCTGCACATCCTGACACCCAAGCTGGGCACGACTGATCAACGGAGAATCAGCGCCGCCCTTGAACTACTCGGGTGGGTTCGTGGTGTGCGGACTCCTACAGAACGTCCGTGGGTTCCACGACGAAATCCCAATGACGCATGACGCACATGACGCATTCGCTGTACGAGAGGCTGGGAAGATGAGGGTTATTATTAGAGGGTGGTACTAGGTGCGTAGGGCGCTTGTAAGGGAAATGCGTCACATGCGTCATGTGCGTCATTCGTCATCCCAACCACATTGTTCCGCTTGCGGTGCACCGACCGGGACCTCAAGTTTTAAATCGCAAACACATGGGAATCGCGCCGTCCGAGGGCCGCGGATCGCGCCTGTCACGAAGGAATGCGTGGATGGCAAAGCATAAGAAGCGCCGCGTGATCGAGGTCGCACCTGCCGCCGACTATGGGCCGACCATGATCAGGGATTGCGACGGCCGCCTGCGGGCAGCCTGGGACGGCGCCGCCGCCGGGATCGAAATGGCAGACGTGCCGGACATCGATCGGCCGGATAAGCTCGTCACTGTGCGAGTTGCGCGGCGCACGGACCCACTGATCGCAATCCTGGAGCCGCGGCGAGATGGGCCAGGCCGCATGCAATTCCTGGCGGCCGAGCAGTTCCGCCGCGACTCCAGCCTGGCCGATGGTGTGCTGGGCGAAAACGAGCACCTCGGTGTCTCCGGTGGCACTGTGAATGGTGGAGCAACGCAGGTGATGATCGACGCCCAAGGCTGTGTGCGACGGGCGTGGTTAGCCATCCGCGGACCACAGAACGACGCCGAGGTTGCCGATGTGGTTCGGCTTGTCGTGCTGGGCTGGGCCACGCTGGAGAGGATCGACGCAGCCCGGCGCGTCCGTCGCCACACCGCCCGGGCGATGTTGTTGGTTGGGCTGGAGCGGTTGGCGAGTCACTACGGATAGACACGGCGGGAATGTGGCGGGTCAGTTTGAACGTCGCCTGCCGACCCTTTGCGGGCGCTCGCCCTGGCCGGGATATCGGGCCGGTTCTGACCCGTTGCGAACATCGAGCTGAAAGCCGCCCCCATGACCGGGGTTGGCCGGACGTCCAGAGACCGTTAGTGTGACCGACTTGCACAATTTGCCGGATTCCCTCGACGGCAGTTCTGCCTTAAGCTATCCACCGAATCGTGGCTCGTGTAAACGCCGGCAGTGTAGGGAGATCATGGCGCCAAACGCTTCACAACTGTCCGCACTGTCACGCCTCTTCTCTTCGGGCGTTTTCCGCGAGATGGCGAAGAAGGGGAGATCCGCGCTGTTCGCGCGCCTGATCGGCCAAACCGGCATCGAGGTGCCCTGCTGGGATGGTGCGACGGTCGGCGATGCCTTTGATCGGGCGTTTTCCGTGCTGCGCCGGTCGGGACTGCGCGACGAGTATGTCTATCGTGCTGCGTTAACCCACAACGTTCTGCTGGGTACACATTCGCTCAATACCGCCTCAATGCTGACTGAGTTTCGCGCCGGCGCGTGCAAGGCGGACCTTGCGATCCTCAATGGTACGGCGACGGTCTATGAGATCAAGTCCGAGCGAGACTCGCTCGCACGACTTGCCAATCAGATCTCGAATTACAAGAAGGTTTTTGCCAAAGTCTACGTGATCGCGGGGGAAAGCCACGTCGGCGATGTCCTGGAAGAGACGCCGGCAGATGTCGGCGTGATGTGCCTGTCGCGACGCCACAGCATCTCGACTGTCCGCGAGGCGATGGACCAACCCGATCAAGTGTGCCCGAAGACAATCTTCGAGTCGCTCCGCTCAACCGAAGCGCGCGCCATGCTACGTGACCTCAAGGTCCCGGTGCCTGATGTTCCGAACACCATGCGGCACTCCACGTTGCGGGCCTGTTTCGAGCGGCTGAGGCCAGAGGATGTGCATCGCGCTATGGTGAAGACCCTCAAGCTCTCGCGCGATCTTGCGCCACTGGGCGAGCTCGTCGACCAACTGCCCTCGTCACTGCAGCCGGCTGCACTGTCGATCCAAGTCCGCCGCGCGGATCATGATCGACTGGTCGAGGCCGTGCGTACGCCGCTTGGCGCTGCGATGAACTGGGCGTGAGCGCCGGATGTACCATCCGTATTTTCGCGGCAAACAATACGAGCTAATCACGATCCGCGAAACTGCGGCTCTCATGGCCACTTCGAACTTCGTGCCGATCATCGAGCCGGTCAAAGAAGCTCTCGGTGGGCTAGAGCGCACGTTGAAGACTGTGTGCGATGGCCACGGCAAGGCGGTAGTCATCGTCAATCCGTATCATGGTGATCATCGGGAGGATGGAGTCGGAATCTCGGCGCTCCTTCAGAAGGGTTACGTTGGCAACCAATCCGTCGGGGCCGGCATCCTGCTCAAGGACGACATGAGCCTCAGCGAGACGATGGCCTATCGAGAGCGCCACCAGGGCCATGAGCTCACCCTCATCCATGCAGGATTCACTCAGCCCAAGGCGCTGGCCGAGACACTCGGCGAAGGCCTTGCCGCCACCCGCAATGTCTTCTTTGAAGCCCATTGCGGCAAGCTCTATCGCAAGCATTTTCAGGGCAGCCATCGAATCCTGCTGCGTGACGGGTTTCAGCGTCGCCGCAACCGCGATCACCCACCTGTCGAACTGTTCTCAGATTTGAACGTTACCTATGAGGAAGAGGGGATGGATGGGTTCGGCGATTTCCTGATCGTCGGCGACGATTATTCTGAAACTGGAGGGCCGGCCTACGCGGTCGCAATCCACCTTACATTTATCGATCGCGATCAGGACAATGCGATGTTCATTTACCATTTCGTCTCGACGCGTCAGGACACGCCGACTGACCCGGCTGGAAAATTTGCGGAGGCGCTGGCCAAAATGATTCGTAAGCTTGATTCTGGCACTTCGAAAGTTCTTGAAACGACTGCCGTAAAGGAGTTTCGTGAGCTTCACGCAAAAAGACATTTCCCTGGACTGGGCTATGTAAAGAAGCTCTCGATGAAACATCATATCGAGACGCTCGCCGCGTTCCTTGGTTGAGACGTCGTGCCTGCACGATGCTGCCCCGATTGCTTCGCTGACCGCGGTCTGCGGAACAACATCTTCCCATCGCTCGGCGCGATGCGTGGCAGGTGCGGATTCTGTGGTTCTGTCGATGTCGATCTCGTCGAGCCGCAACAGCTCGTCACCGTTTTCCAACCATTGATAGACGTTTATGAACCCGACCCGAATGGCAAGCCATTGGTCGAATGGATGAAAGAAGACTGGCAGCTTTTCACGCATCCGCGCATGGACACAGCCCACGCGAAGGAGCTTCTGAGCGAGATCTTGGACGATGGTGATATCGTTCGCAAGAACTACGCGCCGTCCGCGACATACAAGAGCGAGGGCCTTATCCGCTGGGAGACCCTTCGCGACGAACTGATGTACCGAAACCGATATTTCTTAAATGAAACGCTCGACGAGGATCGACTCTACGAGCTGTTGTCTCATCTGCTCGCTGATGATCTGCCAACAAATTGGTATCGCGCGCGTATCCGCGCTGACGGTGTGAACTATCCCATCGTGGAAATGGGCGCGCCGCCAAAACGCTTGGCGACGCATGGTCGTGCCAATCCGCCCGGTATTCCCTATCTTTATCTCGGCTCGCTCCCCGAGACCGCCGTCGCGGAGGTACGTCCGCATACCGGGGAAGTGGCGTGCGTTGCGGAGTTTACGATCGCCGGCCCACTGAATGTTGTTGACCTCCGGAATCCTCGCAAACTGGTGTCGCCCTTCGTACTGTCAGACGCCGGTGCGATCGGCCAATTACGGGCCGACATCCCGTTCCTCGAACGCTTGGGTGAGGAACTGACCCGCCCCGTTCTGCCCCAGGGCGCTGCGATCGACTATATCCCGAGCCAATATCTTTGCGAGTTCATCAAGAAGTGGCGCTATGATGGGGTTATCTATCGTAGTTCCGTCAGCGACGGCATGAATCTCGCATTGTTTGATCCTGCCAAGGCCGAGGGCCACGACGTGAACCTCTACGCCGTCAGCCGAGTGACGGTTAAGATCGACCCAGCGTGATACGATCGCCCAATCGTCCCGTATCGCGCCCGAAATGCGTGCGGCAGCCTCGGAGTGTGGTGGGAAACCTCGCAAATGACCGGGAATATGCAGATGGGGCCGTAGTGATCCGTATGCCCAATCCCCCTCTAGTAGCGCTGACCAGCCTTTGGCGCATCAGGCGGGAAGGTCCGGAATCCGACCGTAGCGGCGATACCCATCTACACTGGCATGAGCAGTCGCATCCGGCCCTTTGCACCCATTCAAACTGACCCCACTAGCGGCGGGAATAGCCGGTTGACAATAGGGGCGGCTGTCAAGTAGATAGACGGTTAGGTCGTATCACTGCGACCGGTGCGCGGCGCCGTCCTACCAAGGACCGGCGCCGTTGTTGTCTGAGCTTCGTCGGACTCGTTCCCCAGATCACAAACGGCCTGGAACGCATCGTCCGGTTGAGCGCTGGCTACTGTCCGCGTGCACACCAAGCCTCTCAACCCGCCGTCACAGCGTCGGGCGGCTCGGCGGACTGCCCAGGCCTGTGCACAGGGTGACAACCGAGCAGCACCACCAATGCCGTTCCGACCGCCGGTCCACCAACCCACGCATGGTGGCGCCGCCGCCCAGCGCCAGGCGCATGATCGCTGGCGTGGCTCTGCGGCGTCGCGCGGATACGACAGTGCGTGGCGAAGGCTGCGCGAGGCCAAGCTCAAGGCCGATCCATTGTGCTGGTGGTGCCAGAGCCTGGGGCGGCTGACCGCAGCGAACACGGTCGACCACATCGTGCCGATTTCTGAGCGGCCCGACCTGCGGCTGGTTTGGAGCAATCTTCGGTCAGGGTGCAAGCCGTGCCACGACGCGCACACGGCGCGCCAGGTCGCCGAGGGCCACCGCGGCATGCGCGGCGCGCGCCGATGATCCCGCCATGACCGGAGTCTGAAACACGATGGGCTTCTGGTCGCGGGTCGCCGACTTCGCGCGGCGCCGCTCCGGCGAGAGCGACGATCGGCTGTGGGGTGAGTGGGCCGGCGGCGGGCAGTCGAACGCCGGCGTGCCGGTCAACTCCATCACAGCGATGCGGCATGTCGCCTGCATGGCGTGTGTCTCGATCCTCGCCTGCGACGTGGCGAAGATCCCGTTCGACATCTACCGGCGGCTGCCGGACGGTGGGAAGGAGGTCTTCAAAGATCACCCGCTGCATCGCCTGATGCGCCACCCGAACAACTGGCAGACCGCCTTCGAGTTCAAGGAAATGCTGCAAGCCTCGCTGGTGCTGCGCGGCAACGGCTACGCGCCGGTGGTGCGGAACGGCCGCGGCGATCCGCTCTACCTTGTGCCGGTCCACCCTGACCGGGTTGGGCTGTTTGAAGCGCCGAGCGGTGAGTACTTCTATGCGGTCACGCGGAACGGCCTGCACGAGATGGCGATGTTGCGGGAGCATCCGCTGCTGATTCCGTCGGCGGATATGTTCCACCTGCGTTGGCTGCCGATGTACAACTCGCTGCTGGGTTCGTCGCGCCTCTCGCTGGTGAGAGAGTCGCTGGGCCTGGGGATCGGCCTGGAAGAGCACCAGGCCCGGTTCGTTGGGCAAGGCGCTCGCACCGGCGGCGTGCTGTCCACCGACCAGAAGTTCGCTAGCAAGGAAATCCGCGAGCAGCTCCGCGAAGAGTGGCAGCGGTTGCAGGCGGGACCGCGCAATTCAGGCGCGACGGCGATCCTGGAGCAGGGCCTGAAATGGCAGGCGCTCGGCCTCTCGATGGTCGATAGCCAGTTCATCGAGTCCCGTAACTTTCAGCTTCGCGACATCGCGCGCGCCTTCGACGTGCCGCCCTACAAGCTGGCGATCGAGGGTGAGACCGAAGGCCCGGCGATGGTGCAGATGGGCCAGCAATACCTCAATGGCCCGATCTCGGGGTATTGCGAACGGTGGAAAGCGAAGGCGGAGCAGTTCTACGAACTCGACGGCGACGACACGTTCCTGGATTGGGACTACGGGCACTTCCTCAAGGCGGACCTTCTCTCCCGATTCACCGCCTATCGTCAGGCGGTCGGTGGGCCGTGGATGAAGGTCAACGAGGCTCGGCGCGCCGAAGGTCTGTCGAGTGTGCCGGATGGCGACACGGTGCAGCAGGCGGTCAACATGGCCCCGCTGGGCTGGGTGCCGTCTGCCAAGGGTGGCGCCGGCGATCAGGGGAGCAACCAGACCGGCGTGCCGGGCGAGGGAGGTAACGGCGATCCAAACCGCAACCCGGCGGATGATCCGGCGCCGGGGGGTGAGACTTCGTCATACAAATCAACGATTCTGGGCTCAATGCCGGAAACGGCCTCCGCCCGACAAAGGTTGCCAAATAGCGCCTACCGGGTAGACAATCACAAACGACTGAAAGATCGTAGTGATTCCCATGGTAGGCGCGTCCGACACACCTCCGCCCGAAGCCGACCCCAGCGACGTCGGAGAGTTGAAACAGTCCATGATTGCGGAAACGGGACTGGCTGCCAAGGCGCGCGATCTCGAAACCATTCGGACCGCTATCGTCGACGCCGCGGGAGTAAGCGCCGGTCTCTGGTTGAGTTACTTGTTTGCTTTGTTCTATTTTCTCGTTGCTGTAGGCGGTATAACGCATAAAGATCTGTTTTTTGAAAGCCCGGTAAAGCTGCCATTTCTTAACGTGGATCTGCCAATGCGAGGCTTTTTCTCGCTAGGACCAGTGATCTTTCTGATTGTGCATACCTATGTTCTTCTACATTTTCGCTTGCTCGCGGGTAAAATCCGAGTATTTGACAGCGAGTTACGTGCACAAATTGAACCAGAACAGGAGGACTCGGATACCCGTGCCCGGCTACGCAGGCAATTGCCAAACGATGCATTCGTGCAGTTTTTGGCGGGGCCGCGCGAAGTTCGCGAAGGTGTAGTAGGCCTGCTACTAAAGCTGACCGCATGGATCAGTTTAGTGATTGGTCCTGTCGCCCTGTTAGTGTTTTTCCAGCTTCAGTTCTTGCCCTATCACGATGTCGGAATAACCTGGTGGCAGCGGATCGCAGTGTTGCTCGATATCACAATCCTCTGGCTACTATGGCCGGCAGTCGTGCGGAGCACGGCTGAGCCAGGCATTAGGCGATGGACAAGGTTCGTGTCAGGGGGAGTCATCAGCCTCGTTCCTCTCTTCATGGTTTTCCTTGTTGCAACGTTTCCCGGTGAGTGGCTCGACGAGGAATTCCCGTGGATTCCTTTGCGCAAGATGCTTGTAGCCGGTGATCCGGATACTGAGGCCAGAAGGCCAACGAGTATTTGGTCAAATCGGCTGGTTCTTCCTAATTTCGACGTGATCGATTATGTGAAGTTGGATACTAAGGAGAAGCTAGATTTTCTACCGGTTACTGCTTCTCTTAGGAAGCGAGACCTCCGCGGGGCCGTTTTTATTGATGCCAATTTAAGCAAGGCGGACTTTACGGCATCTGATCTTCGAGGCGCCCAGCTAGGTGGTGCCCATCTCGAGAATACCGTGTTCGATGCCGCAAACATGGACGCTGTTTCGCTAATTTCGGCCCATCTCGATGGCGCCAAGTTTAATGGCACTCACATGTACGGCGCCGTATTCGACTCTGCTTATATGCAAGGTGTGATCCTGAACGGCTTGGACTTACAGCTTGCATCTTTTAAGGGCGCACAATTACAGAACGCTTCATTCAGGGCCGCACAATTGCAGGGTGCGTTATTCGATGACGCCCACCTAGAACATGCAGTGCTGGATAACGCGCAGTTGCAGGGTGCCTCTCTGAATAGGTCGTTCCTGGAGGGTGCGTCCCTAACCGGCGCGCGATTGGAGGGCGCTAACCTCGGCTCTTCGGGCTTGCAGCCCAGTGCTTCCACTGCACACGGGAACCGCACATTTGTGATATGCATGGGAAACGGTGGAGGAAAACCTGACGAATGTACTGGTTCCGGTGTCATTACTTATAGCTGCGATCAATACAGTAATATTGGGGGCGGCGGTCCGCCTACGGCTCCTGCCTTGGGCAGCCGCCTATGTGGATTTACCGAAAACGGCCAGCAAAAAGTGGCACCCTACACATTCACTCACGTGTTTAGCCGTGGTGGCGGTCAATGTGGATGGACCAGATTCAATGTGGTCTGTTCGTATCCTTAATGAACCTGTCGACGATTGACCTACGAACACAGCGTGTAAGCAGTCAGGCGATATAGGATTACGGTTGCGTGTTCTCAATCTACACCTCGTGTCGGGACCGGCCGGTTCTGTGCCGCCCCCGGGGTATGGGGTTTCAGCTCACCCTCCCGCCCCCTCCGGGACCGTGCATGGGTGTAGTTCTACCGGGCGCGAATTCGGGTGGGGGGGTATGGCGCGGCGGGGTATAGCCCGCGCGCGCCGGCCGATCGCCGCCGCGTCAGGCGGCCTGGTCGAGGAAACTCGCCTGGATGGCGACCTCGCGCAGTGCGACCTCAATGCGGCGCAGGTCGGTCTGCATGACGGCCAGCAAGTCGGCCAGGGTCGCCGCGCGATGCGGGTTGGTCTTGCGCACCGCGACGATCTGGTTCTCGTGGATGCCGGAGCGCAGCAGGGCCGCGACCCGTTCGACGTGAGCCTCGAAGGCGTTGGCCAGCTCCCGGTCCTCTTTGGTCGGCGGTGGCGGCGCGTCGGGCATCAGCAGAAGCTGGGCCTCCGCATTGACCAGCGCCGTGGATGACGCCCGGAGGTCGTTGTAGTTCCGGCAGCCGCCGGTGCGGATGGCGTTGAACAGGGTGTCCTGCCCGCGGGGTGACAGGCGCACCAGTTCGGTAGCCTCGGAGGGTTTCAAGTTGCCGCTCGCCAGCAGGGCCTGGTACTCCGGCCGGAGATCGAGCAACGCTGTGCGCTCGGTGATCCGGTGCGGCGCCTTGCCGATCCGGGCGCCGAGTTCCTCGACGCTCCAGCCGGTGGAGTCCATCAGCGTTTGATACGAGCGCGCCTGCTCAAGCGGGGTGACGTCCTGCCGCTGATCGTTCTCGATGATCTGCATGACGCGGACCGTGGTCGTATCTTTCGGTGTCGTCACGAATGCCCGGATCGTCGCGGCCCCGTTGATCTGGTGGGCACGCCAGCGTCGCTCGCCGACTGAGATCATGTAGCGGGTGCCGCCCGTCGTCGAGGGTCGCACGACGATGGGCTGTAGCAGGCCGTCCGCCCGGATCGAGGCGGCGAGTTCGCGGAGCGCGGTAGGTTCGAACACCTTGCGGGGCTGGTCGGGGTCGCGTTCGATTTGGTTCATCGGAATGTCGAAGGCAGTTGCCTCGGACTCGTCCCTGACTGCGGGCGCCGGTGTCGCTGGCTTGGTGGCGAAGATGATCCGGGCGGCGACCCCGGTCCCGCTCTCGCGGAACGTGTTGTCGGGGAGCTTCATCGCCGGTCCGGAGGCCGGCCCGATGCTGGTCACCGCGTGCGCGTGGCTCCCGCCATAGCTGTAGGTCCCGACGTCCGACTTGGTCAGGATGTTGCCCACCGCGTCGTAGCTCATCGTCTTGGTGATCGCCGCCTGGCCGGGCGCATTGGCGTTGGTGGTCACCGATTGCGTCAGCCGGTCCAGCACGTCGTAGTTGAAGCTCTCGTTGATGCCGGTGACACTGTCATAGCGGCCGGTGACACGCCCGTTCACGGCGTGGCCGATCGACTGGTTGATCAGCGGCGAGGCGCCGCTCGTGGTCGCGACATTGGTCAGCCAGCCGCGCAGCGGATCGAAGCCGCGCGTGGTCGTCACCGCGCCATTGTCGGAAAACTCCCGGGTGATCCGCCCCGCGGCGTCGGATTGCAGCGCGCCCCACAGGAAAGGCCAGGACCCCGCGGCCTGCTGAATGTCGGTCAACCGGCTGCGCGCATTGTACGAGTATATAAGTGCGACGCCGGATGGCCGCACCTCCTCGCTGAGCCGCCCGTTGGAATCGTAATAATACGCGGTCCCCCAGGCATTCGATTGCGCATCGGTCTGGATCGTCGTCCACGACAGCCGCGACAGCGAGTCGTAGGCATACCAACGCTCGAACTGCCACGATCCCGTCGCATAGGAATACCGCGCCGCCCCCCAGAGCTTGCCGAGGCCATGCGCCGGGTCGTAGTTGAAATAGTCCAGGGTTTGCCCGTTGTTGGCGCGTTCGACCACGCGCCCGATCGCGTCATAGCTCCACCAGATGGTGCTGCCCTTCGCGTCGGTCTGCGCGACCATGCGGCCGAGCGCATCGTACCAATACGCCGAGCTGCCGGTGTCCGGGTCATTGAGCGACAGACGCCAGCCGCGGATATTGAAGCTCGCAGTGGTGCTGTTGCCGGCTGGATCCCGCATCGCAACCAGGTTGTCGAACGCGTCATAGGCGTAGGCCATCACCTGGCCGGCCGGGTCCGTCACGCTCACGACATGATGGCTGTCCCGCCACGTCGTGGTGGTGCGGCCCAGGGTATCCGTCGCCGTTGTCCGGTAGGCGCCGTAGGTGTTGGTCTCCGTGCTGCCGTCAGCGTAGGTGCGTGTCGTGACGCGATTGGCCTGGTCATAGACCTGCGTACTGGCCAGCACCGGCGTGGCGTTCTGATAATACGGCTGCGTGGTGCTGACGACACGGCCCAGGTTGTCGTAGGTGGTGTCCTGAAACGA
>Ga0326727_10008416_pt1 | contig 26193 bp, 22 predicted proteins | sample MB2enrmetagenome_FD_207643 | JGI IMG/M metagenome (GOLD analysis project Ga0326727, IMG submission 207643) | Lab enriched peat soil microbial communities from McLean, Ithaca, NY, United States - MB29MY | ecosystem: Environmental > Terrestrial > Soil > Wetlands > Peat | place: USA: New York...
GGACGACGCGGCAATGAGAGCGCGATCCAGCATCAGCAGAATTGAATCCGCCTCTATTTCATTAAATGCAATATTCAGAGTATTGGACAATCGAGCGGATCTGTCGCCAATCAGAATGGACCCCGGCACAGAACGCAGTGTTTCGCGCTCCAGCCTGTCTCGCAGCAGGACAATCCTCTTCATGTCATGCGGTAATGACTGCTGCGCGATTTCCGCTGCTAATCCAAAACCAACAATTGCCGGAGTGTTTTCCGTCCCCGCGCGCCTGCCACGCTCCTGCCGGCCGCCATGAATTAAAGTCGCTAGTCTTATGCCGTTGCGCACATATAGGCAGCCAATGCCTTTAGGTCCGTGCAACTTATGCGCAGAGATCGAAAGCATATCAATCCCCGCCGCTTCCATATTCAATTCAACCCTTCCCGCAGCCTGCACCGCATCGCTGTGAAACAGAGCCCCAACCTCGTGCGCCATGGATGCGAGCATTTCCACTGGAAACACCACTCCGGTTTCATTATTGGCCCATTGGATCGATACGAGAGCCGTCCGCTCGCTTAAGGCGTTGCAGTAGGCATCGAGATCAAGACGCCCGCGGCTATCCACCGGAATGCGATGCACCTTGGCCCGTCCTGATCTCTCCAGTTGCGTGCACAGCGCGAGCACCGCTGGGTGCTCAACCGTGGAGGTAATTACTTCGTCGCGCTTCTGCTGGGTTTTCAGCGCCGACAGAATAGCGGTATTGTTCGATTCGCTTCCCCCCGAGGTAAAAATGATCTCGCTCTCGCGGTTGGCGCTAATCAAAGCGCAAACTTGCCTTCGCGACGCATGCACCGCATCTGCCGCAACTGCGCCTAAAGTATGAAGCGATGACGGATTTGCATAACTCTCCCGATAAAAAGGCAGCATCGCTTCCACTACGCGATCATCGGTGCGCGTGGTGGCATTGTTGTCCAAATAAACCCATTGACTCGGCGCCGGTATTTTTGTCATGGTGAGTCTCCTCGGAGATTTCGTCTGTCATAGGTCGTCGCAGATGCTTCTGACTGCGCTTGTTAATTGCCTGATGGCAGCACTGAACCTGAATTGCCATTGTTATAAGCGGATACAGGCTAGCGACTCAAACAACTCGGCGGCTTATCAGAGCCACTGACGTGGCTTACGGCTGCTTCCAACCTCGGATTGCCGCATTCTCTCGTCTTGCTTATTTATCTATTGCACGTAGCATGCCAATCGTATTTTGTTGAAAGCAAATGGATCTTCACCCGCCTAAATGGAAGGCAGACAGTTTTGTCGCATTTGTTACATGTCGATTCTCAATCAAAGCGCCACAGCGTTTTCAATCGAAGTAAGTTTTGAAGTCTCCAGTCCATGCCGCACGCGAGCCAGCAGACTTTCACCGGACTCGTCGCCAAAACAGCCATTGAAGTCTCCACATTCCGAACATGATGGAGCCAGGCACATACGAAATCCATCTTCGCGGCAAATCATTCGATAAAAAAACTTTTTCCATTTCATATCCTGCGTGTTGCGGCTCGCAAGCTGCGCAAAATGCCGCTGCATAAGCCTAGACAACTCGTTGCGATTCATAAGTCCAAGATCCTGCCACAGGTGATTGGGCCGCGTGGCCCTGCGGGCTACCAGCAGAGTCATTAGAGAATTCAGCCGCGACGGCGCGGTGCGAAAACGCCAAAGCAGCTCGCGCAGGCATCGCTCATCATCGCCGATAACCGGTTCACTATCCAGACCGAAGGCTTCCAGCTTTTCCAAGGTTCCAGGGAAGTACCGATCGATCGTACCGCGAAGCGCGGCGCCACTTAGGCCCAGAGCATCGGTGAATAAGCCGCCGGCGTGACACTCACTTACTCCGGCCGCAAATACGCACGCCAGCACATGCCCATCAAATGGATCGAAGACCGTTGCGGCATTCGCCCGGTGCAAAAGATGATAGATGGCCTGTGGCGTCATATCTCTCCTCCCTAAGATGAACCATGCGTATGACAGTTTTTAGAACATACTCGCGAACAGGAGGAACAGCCGATGCACGCTCCAGGATTGACGATGGTCATGACTTTGCGTTCAATCTCCTCGTCAGAATCAAGAGTTACAAACTCGCCGTCCTCGGTGATTCCCTGCAGTGACATCACCGACTGGCCACAAACCTTGAAACAACGGCCGCAGCCGATGCAGGTTTCGGAATCTATAGCCAGCAGATAGGCTGGATGCCAGGGACTGCCATCACGGGTGAAAGATTGAGCTGCCGCCGCTACTGTTTCCATACATACTCCCTTTCATGAATGCGCAACTTCAGGGTATTTCTCAATCCATTTCAAAGCACTTTCCACCAGCTTTTCTCCTTCGGCCTCCAATATTTCCATGCTTTCAAAGCCGAATTTGTGAATATCGCGCAAATGCCTGTCGATTACAATCAACCGCCCGGCGGTAAGCACGATGCGGCCAAACCCCTCCTGGTGCAGTTTTATAAGTGGCGAAGCCATCACGCCGGTAGCCTGCTCGACCGCCAGCCCAACCGCGTTGTAAAACAGTTCCACGCGCCACAGGGTCTTTGCATCTGGATTGCCGATCGTCGGCATCTGCCGCCGCTGTTCCCTGGTCAGGATGTACAGCGCCAGCAGATCTGCGTCGCTTTTTGCGTCCCAGACGCCGTAAGTATCCTGAGCCCTATGCTGCTTAACCAGCTCTTTCAGGAACCCCCGCGATGCAGGCGCATTCCCTTGCGCCGTGCCTTTATCCATAGATCACCCCGTCTTCAAAGTCGATCGTGCGCTTCTGGCCCTTGTTCAGCGCCTTGCGCAGCCATGGCGGAGGATTCCCGCTGAGCACACGCTGTAACTGCAACAGGATGCTTTCTATCTTTTCCGTCTCCGCCACCTTGACCGGATGCACATTTCTGGCCACTACGCGCGCCGCGCCCGAGCCGCCGATCGCCGCCACATAGAGGATGGCGCAATCCTGAATGGTCTCCAGCTTGGGAGCCAGCTTGTCTTCGTTGCCATCCTCGGCCAGCGTGCCGTCAAATTCCGTGCAGCCAACAAAGTCAGAATGATCCGGGTAGACGTCGTAGACGGCAATCTTTTTCGCCCAGCCAAAGTGAGAGTCGACGTGTTTTCCGTCCTCTGTTGTAAATGCGACTTTCATATTCCTCCCTTGTCGTTTATCTGACTTTTACTGCATTGCGGCAGAAGCGCATGGTTGAGCATCAGCGTCAGCTCGCATCCAGCTAGCAGGCGTTGGCTCATGTGCATTTGCCAAAAAGATATTGCCAATCTCAAAGATCAGATCACGCGTTCCGCGATAGCCCACAGTCACCTGATGGTTAGCACCCAGGCGGTCGAAGATTGGCATCCCTATGCGAAACAACGGTATATTGAGCCGCTCTGCTGCTTGCCGTCCATGCGAATGCGTCACCATCAGATCCGCTCCGGCGGCGCGCATCTCCAGATCTTCCAGGTCGCCCAGCACAATTTCTTCAGCAGTGATTCTCTCCAGAGTCGGCGACTGCGTTGTTGTAACAGCCACCTGAATCTCGCAGCCCATTTCGCAGAGCCATTGCGCCACCGCGGATAACAGATCGGGCTCGGCGGCGATGGCCACGCGCTTTCCGCCAAAGTAAAAATGCCCATCCAGCATGGCGTCGACTAACTGACCGCGCTGGCGGCGATATTTACGCGGAACGGCAACGCCGCTGATGCCCGAAAGAAAACTCATCAGCGCATCGTTGACCGTTAGGCCGGTAAGTCTCTCGAACAGCCTGTACGGGACTCTGGTCCGATGCTCGAGCGTGATGGCCGCGCCGCGCATTTGCTCTCCAATGGCGATCGTGCAGATCGACGATCCCATCCGGCGAATCTGATCAAGGGTGATTCCACCCATGGTGGTCGGCGAGAACTCCTCTGGGATGTGGCCGTCCAGTGAACCTGACAAGTCGGGAAGAAAGATAGGGTCAAGCCCAAAGGACTCGATGATGTCGCGTAGTTCGTCAATGTCTCCTGGAGTTACATAGCATCCAGGCAGTACATTGATCTGCTTGGCAGGCTGACTAGCCAGCAGCGGAACCTCAACCAGCTCCTCGATCATGCGGGTGACGGCTGCCGCCCACCCATCCTGAAACGCTCCTTCAAAGTCTGGTGTTGAAACGTCAACCAAGGCAATCGGGTTAAGCTCGGGATGAGTCGCGCGAATGGTTTTAAGAAAGCCTCTAATATCATCGCCCTTGATCTCCGAGATCCCCGTGGTGCAGATGCCGATGAACGCCGGCTTGGCGCGCCCCGTGATGTTGACCAGGGCCTGTTCCACATTCTCGAATCCGCCCAGTACCGTGGCTACTTCGCTCATGGCCGTGGTCTGCATCGGGATTGCCTCGCGAAAGTGGCGCACAAACAAAACCAGGCCAAAGGAGGTGCAACCCTGTGCGCCATGCAAGAGGGGCATGGCGTTGTGAACTCCCATAAAAGCCAGCGCCGCGCCAATAGACTGGCTCATTTTGAGTGGATTCACGGTGCAGCACTTCTGACTGACAGTCATCTTTGCCATAACTCCCCCCTTGCACCCATTGGCCTAAGCGATGTGAAGATGAAGCGCGTCTTCCGTCTTCTCGCGCTCCCACGGAGCCAGCCTGCGCACCTGTTCCCAGATAGGGTTGAAAAGAGCTTTATCGATTTCGCGAATCAGCGACACCATACCCACATAGCCGGCATAGGCGTGATGCCGTTCCTGATTGATGTCGAGCCACGCGACCTTCGCTTTCAAAGCGACAAATTGCGTGCGCCCGCCGGAGAGCATGATGTCGGCCCGCTCTTCCTTGAGCATTCGGTACATTTCGCGCGGCTTCAGGTTGTCATACATGTGCGCATTACTCTTTACCAGCTCCATAATGCGTTCCTTATCGCCGGGGGTAGACTTTTTTACGCTGGTTCCAGTAATAATCATGCCGGCTTCCTGCAGTGCCGCCACCACCGACCACGACTTGACCCCACCGGTAAATAGAAGGACCCGCTTGCCTCTTAGGCGTTCCTTGTAAGGGGCTATATCGCGCCAAGCCTGAGCTTCCTCGCGTTCGATCAAGGCCTCGGTGCGCTCCATAAGTTCAGCGGCAGCACCGCGCGCCACCAGCAGTTGAGCTAACTTGCGCAGCGACTCGCTGGTGTCGCCGATGCCGTAGAATGAGCCTTCGAAGAATGGAATCCCGTAACGCTCCTCCATTTTGCGCGCAACATTGATCAGGGCTTTTGAGCAAACCATCATCGCCGCACGAGCGCGGTGCGAGCAAGCGATTTGATGATACCTTGCATCCCCCGAAATGCTGGCCAGGATGCGAATGCCCAGTTCATCGAGCAGCGGCTTTACCTGCCATAGCTCGCCAGAAAGGTTATATTCGCCGATAATGTTAATGTCATACGGCGTCGTTTCTTCCGGCTCCTCGGTGCCGATTACATAGTCAAGCAGCGCCTCACCAGCCAGCTTGTTGCCAAGATTCTTTGAACCCACGAATCCTGGGACATTGATGGGAACTACCGGCCTGCCAACCTTCTTTGCGGCCGCCCTGCAGACAGCCTCCAGGTCGTCGCCGATCATGGCGGGGACGCAAGTTTGATAAACGAAGACCGCGGGCGGATTGTGCTTTTTTACAATTTCCTTGATTGCCTGGTATAAGTGCTTTTCGCCGCCGAAAACAATGTCCTGCTCATTCATTGCCGTGGTGAAGCTGGTGCGGTAAAGCCGCGGGCCTGAGGACTTCGAGCCGCGAGCATCCCAGGAGTGTCCCTCACACCCGATCGGCCCATGAATCAGATGGGCCACATCGGTAATGGGCTGCAGCGCAATCTTGGCGCCATCGAAAGCGCACCCTCCCGCCGCGGCACCGGGAGCGAGCAGCTTGTTACATCCCTTCTTCCGCTCCGCACTTGGCTTGGCCAGGTTTGTGGCACAACCCGGCTCGTTCAAGACCTGCTGTAGTTTTGAGCCAAGAGTATCCATAGCCGCTCCTCTGCGCCACAAATATTTCTTATAAGCCTAAGTTGTCGCGGAATGCGCGCTCTCAGGTCACGTGCATTCCGCGGAAAGAGACAAGTGCTAGCGGATTAGGTCGAAGCTATAGTCGTTCTTCGACACATCACTTGTTGTCTGATCCATGTGGTCGAATATTCTGTCCAGAATCTTCACCAAAACGTTAAGTCCGCCCTGATAGCCCCAGACCGGATAGCGATGATGGTGGTGACGGTCGAAAATGGGGAAGCCGATGCGAATCAGCGGAGTCTTCGTGTCGCGCTCCAGAAACTTTCCGAAAGTGTTGCCGATCAGGTAATCGACAGGCTCGGTGAAAAGCAGGGAGCGCATATGCCAGAGATCCTTGCCCGGATATACATGGCAGTTTTTGCCAAACGGGGAGCCGGCCAAAAGAGCTTCGACCTTCTCTTTCCAGGCTGTTCCTCCATTGGTGCAAAGAATATGCACGGGCTCGGCGCCTAACTCAAGCAGAAATGCAGTCAGGCCGAGAGTCAGATCCGGATCGCCGAAAAGCGCGAACTTCTTGCCATGAATATGCGCGCTCGAATCGGCAATGGCATCTACCAGCCGTCCTCGCTCTTTCCGGATTGCATCGGGGATCGCCCTTCCGCTGAGCCGCGAAACCTCGAGCAAAAAGCGGTCCGTGCCTTCCACGCCGATGGGGTGATTGAAGGCGACCGTCTCCTGCCCGGAGGCTTCAATCAGATCCAGCGTCTTCTCCGTGCAAAACTCCTGCATGGAGATGGTGGCATTGGCGTGGATTGCATTGGCCGCATCTTTTAATGTTGTCCCGCCGTCGTACATGCGGAACTCGCCGTCGCCGGGCGTATCCCAGACATCACTGTTGTCGCCTAGAAAAGTGTACTCGACTCTCATTAGGTCAAAAAGGCGCTTGATCTCGCGCATGTTGCCGACGGTATAACCATCAAAACCGCCGATGAAGTTCAACTTGCCGTTGGGCTTGCGTTCCAGTCTGGATGCTGTTCCCGCCTTGCCATTCCAGAAGTGATCGATAATTCCCTTCATGGCGTTGTCATAGCCGGTAACATGGCTGCCGACAAAGGCTGGCGTATGCGCAAAAGGAACATCAAGTTCGGCAGGCACCGCCCCCTTTTCCTTGGCGTTCTTGATGAAGGCGTTAAGGTCGTCTCCAATGACCTCCGCCATGCACGTCGTCGAGACGGCAATCATTTTCGGCTTGTAAAGGGCAAAGGCGTTGGCCAGGCCATCAATCAGATTATTCTGCCCGCCCAGCACGGCGGCATCCTCGCTCATCGAGGAAGATACAGCCGCGGTAGGCTCCTTGAAATGCCGCGAGAAATGACTGCGATAGTACGCGGTGCAACCCTGCGAACCATGAACAAAGGGCAGCGTACCTTCGAATCCGAGTGCGGCGAAGACCGCGCCTAGCGGCTGGCAGGCCTTGGCGGGATTGATGGTCAGCGATTCGCGGGCAAAGTTCTTCTCGCGATACTCCAAGCTCTTGGTCCACTCCTTCACCCGCTCGAGTTCCTCGGCCGGAACCGGATCCTCGAACATACACTTCTTGTTGGCGAACATCTCCGTGTATTCGGGACTGCGGAATAACTCAAAGTGATCGATCACCTTCTCTGCATTCTGACTCATCTTGTGATTTCTCCTCTCGGATTTCCGCGTTGTTTAATAGGGCGCCTTGGTCAGTTTCCAGACCGGAGCATTGATCGCCATGTCCATATCGCGCGCAAAGACGGCGAAGCCATCATAGCCGTGGTACGGGCCCGAGTAATCCCAGGAGTGCATCTGGCGGAAGGGAACGCCCATCTTCTGGAAGATGTACTTTTCCTTGATGCCGGAGCCGACCAGGTCGGGATTCACACGCTCGACAAACTTCTCGAACTCGAAGCTGTTCAGATCGTCGTAGATCAGCGTGCCGTCTTTTACATAGTGCGTTGTGCGCTGGTAGTCGTCGTTGTGGCCAAACTCATAGCCGGTTCCGACCACTTCCATGCCCAAGTCCTCATAGGCGCCGATGACGTGGCGGGGGCGCAGGCCGCCGACAAACAGCATCACCTTCTTGCCCTTCAGGCGCGGGCGGTACTTGGCGATGACGGCGTCGGACAGGGCCTGGTACTTGGCAATCACGCGCTCGGCGCCTTCCTTGATCTTGTCGTCGAAGTTGGCCGCGATGTTGCGTAAAGACTCGACAATCTTGGTCGGCCCGAAGAAGTTATATTCGACCCAGGGAATTCCATATTTCTCTTCCATGTGGCGCGAAATGTAGTTCATCGAACGGTAGCAGTGAATGAGATTCATTTTGGCATGCGGCGTTGATTCCATCTCGGCCAGTGTTCCATCGCCGGACCACTGCGCGATGACCCGCAAGCCCATCTCTTCAAGCAAAATGCGTGACGACCAGGCATCCCCACCGATGTTATAGTCGCCGATAATAGTCACGTCATACGGTGTACTCTCAAAGCGCGCCGGTTTGCCCGTTTGCTTGTCCAGGACCCAGTCGCGAATCGCGTCGTTGGCGATGTGGTGGCCCAGCGACTGCGAAATGCCGCGAAAACCCTCGCAGCGAACCGGTACAATGGTCTTTCCAATCTCCTTGCTCTTCTTGCGCGATACTGCCTCGATGTCATCGCCGATCAGGCCAATGGGGCACTCTGACTGAATTGAAATTCCCCGGCTAAGCGGAAATAACCCCTCCAGTTCGTCGATGAGCTTGCTCAGTTTCTTGTCGCCACCGAATACAATATCGTTTTCCTGAAAGTCCGAGGTGAACTGTAGAGTGCCGAAAGCGTCCACGCCGGTGGTGCCGACGAAATAGTTGCGCCGCGAGGCCCAGGAGTACTGGCCGCAACCTACCGGCCCGTGACTTATATGGACCATATCCTTAATCGGCCCCCACACCACGCCCTTCGATCCCGCAAAGGCGCAGCCGCGAATGGTCATCACGCCGGGAATCGTCTTGACGTTCGACTTGACTCCGCACTCGCCCTTTTCCGATTCGTAACTACCAAGGTGCTTGGCACGTTTTTTCGCGCTCTTCTCCGGATATGCCTCCAGCACATCGCTGATCAGCTTTTTGTTTCTCTCTTGGATTTCTTTTATTGCATTTCCGCTCATATGTACCTCGCCCCGGTTGGATTTAGAGTGTCTGCGCCGGTTTTCAGACCGCAACCGGCGCTAGATAGAAGATCAATTCTAGGCCGCGACCTCGGTAGCTTTTTTACCGACCAGCGATTCATCGATGTTCTTGATAATGCCGTGCTCCATGAGCATATCCTCCAGCTCCTCCATGCTGATCGGCGTGGGAATCGTGCCCTTGCCGGCATTGGCGTGAATCTTCTTGGCAAGGGTGCGGTAGTGATCTGCCTGCGCGGAGTCAGGAGCGTATTCGATCACCGTCATGCGGCGAAGCTCGGCGTGCTGCACCACGTTGTCGCGAGGCACAAAGTGGATCAGCTTGCTATTCAGCTTCTTGGCCAGGTTTTCCGCCAGGTCAAGCTCCTTGTCAGTCTGGCGCTCGTTGCAGATCAGGCCACCCAGCCGCACGCTGCCCGAGTTAGCGTACTTCAGAATGCCTTTGGAAATGTTATTGGCCGCATACATGGCCATCATCTCGCCCGACATGACAATATAGATTTCCTGCGCCTTGTTTTCGCGAATGGGCATGGCAAATCCGCCGCAGACCACGTCGCCAAGCACGTCGTAAGATACATAGTCCAGATTCTCGTAGGCGCCGTTTTCTTCAAGAAAGTTAATTGCGGTAATCACGCCGCGCCCCGCGCACCCCACGCCCGGTTCCGGGCCGCCAGACTCCACACAACGAATGCGCTGGTAGCCGTACTTCATCACTTCTTCCAGCTCGATATCCTCGATGCTTCCCTTTTCCGCCGCCAGGCTGAGAATGCTGTTTTGCGCCTTGGCATGCAGGATCAGACGCGTCGAATCCGCCTTCGGGTCGCATCCGACGATGAGGATCTTCTGCCCCAACTCCGCAAGCGCCGCCAAAGTATTTTGCGATGTGGTGGACTTACCGATTCCACCCTTGCCGTAGAATGCGATCTGCCGAAGTTTAGCCATCGTTCCCTCTCCTCAATTCTGTTAGTTTGTTTCGGTTTCTAAAACTCGCCGCCAGCCTGTTTCTCTACATCATGCGAACAGCGGCCAAGTGAGCGCCGGAACCGGGATGCTGGAATCTAATGCGCATTCCCGCGTTCCGGTGTACGCTGATTTAAAAGCAATCTCTGTGCCAAACTTCTAAACCTTCTATGTCTAACGTATTCAGCGCGTTACGCCATTACTTTTAAAACTTTGGCTCTGTTTTGTTCACGACATTCGGGACTATTGTTGTAGCGAATGCGACCAAGTCAACGATATAAACTAGAAATTATGACTAACAGCATCAATCTTGACTGACTCTGGTCTATCATTCCGGCAGCTGACTATTCAGCCAATGCCGGGGCTGGCAGGCGGGCCAGCCAGGCACTGCCTGCGACGCGTACGCGCGTAAAATATAACGCGCGACTATCTCGAAAAGAGCGCTCTCAGGCCACGGCCTCGCTCTCTTGCAACTTGCGCGCCTCGACGGTGATGGGCAATGCTGTGGCAGCATCCATGGCGGGCAATTCCAGTTGCCACCCATTGGCAAGCGTAATCAGCCCGCCCCACATTTCCGGCTTTTCCACCACGACGATGGCTTCCTCCAGGTCTTTTTTAGCGACATATGCCGAAAGCTTGCCGGATTTGCTCTTGCGAATCATAACCTTCATTTTGCTTCTCCATTCAATGGTTATCAAGCCGCCTTCGGCTTATAGAAATTCAATTGCCACAATAATGCCTGGGCTTCATTGTGGGACCGCTGCTTCGAGCCGGCGCACCACTCCCTCTTGCACCTTCACGCCAGTTTGACGGCTTTCCACCGGTATTACCTTTGACGGCCGCTCCGCGCAAAACTTATCGCCGGGCGGAGTTATCGCGGCTTTAACTTTTCAACTTCAGAGCGGCCCGGCGCAGTTCGTTTGGATATTTTCTTCACTCTGCCGAACCTCGGCGGATTCCAGCTCTTTGCCTTTCATGCCAACGCGGCGGCCGCTGGACAAAAACTCGACGCCGTAAATGTAGAACTGCTGCAAGAAGGTTCCGATGGAAACCACATAGCCAATCTCGCCCTTTTTGACAAGCAGTTCGCCTATATCCTTGCCGGGAAAGGTGCCGTCGTTGCGCACCATCAGCTTGGCTCGAACCTTCTCTCCATATTCAAAGCGAGGAGGCCCGTTTAGTTCTACAATGCCGTCATCGCGGATCATATTCGACATAATCGCGTTTTTCCTCCTGCTTTTTTGCGCTGGTTCTGTTCCGCTACTGAGTTCTCTTCGCCGCACGCCAATCGCCTGGCACAGTTTCAGGCTATCAATGCGCCCTGACGAATTTCCGCATCGCCGCGTTCGCGGTGCACGATCTCACCGCAGCGGACGCGCTCCAGGTACTCGCGGAAATAGGCAATCGCTGCGGCCTCAATCGGCTCCAGGGCAAAGCGATCGACGGCCTCGATGCCCGCGCTCAGCAATCCCTTGCGCGGACAGGGGCCGATGCGGGAAACCAGCACCGCGCAGCAATCGTTGATGGCTCGAATCGCCGTCTCCAGGCTATGTTCCTCGCCGTAGCCTCCCTGGCAGTAGTTATCCACCCGGCGGTGACCGATAAACTTCGCTCCCGCCGCGCTTACCTCATAGACCTGGAACTCCTTGGCGTGGCCAAAGTGCTCGTTGACGCGGCTGCCGCCCTTGCCGGCAACCGCAATCAGAATCGAAATTGCGCTCCGCTCGCCCGCCAGCGTCTTCAACTCCTCCTGGTCGGCCGCCGTTACGGCTTCCTGCTCCAGGGCCACCTTCCGCTGATAGGCCTCACGCTGCTCTGGATCGTAACTCGCGTCCATCTTCATCACCTTCTCGCTGGTAAACTCCGCGCTGCGATCCTCGCCGAGCAGACCGACAGCATCGGCGCGGCATTGGCGGCAATGCCGCATCATCTTCATCCCGTCCTCGCAGCGATCCTGCAACTCCTTCAGTTCCTGCGCCGAGGGGCCGCGCTGCCCGGAGAGGCCGAAGACCGTGCCGTGTTCAGGCGCAGAGATCAGCGGCATGATGCTATGCAGAAAGGCGCCGCGCGCCTTGACCGCCTTGTTGACCTCGACTAAATGGCGATCGTTGATGCCGGGAATCATCACCGAATTGACCTTGCAGAGAATGCCGCGCTCGGCCAGCATCTTCAGGCCCAACAACTGCCGCTCACGCAGAATCCACGAGGCTTCGATGCCCGTGTAGCGCTTACTCTGGTAATAGATCCACGGGTAAATCCTTGCGCCCACCACGGGATCGATCATGTTAATGGTAATGGTCACGTGATCTATTTTGAGGGAATATATTCTATCAACATAATCGGGCAGCATAAGTCCGTTGGTCGAAAGGCAGAGCTTGATTCCGGGAGCCGCTTTGGCGACCAGCTCAAAGGTTCTGAAGGTCTTCTCCGGATTTGCCAGCGGATCCCCTGGGCCGGCAACGCCCAGCACCGTCATCTGCGGAATCCTGGCGGCCACGGCCAGCACTTTTCTGGCCGCCTGCTCGGGCGTCAGCCGCTCGCTCACCACGCCGGGGCGGGATTCATTCGAGCAATCGAATTTGCGGTTGCAGTAGTTGCACTGAATGTTACAGGACGGCGCCACGGCCACATGCATGCGCGCGTAGTGGTGGTGCGCTTGTTCGCTGTAGCACGGGTGGTTCTTGACCTTCTCCCAAATCTCCTGGGCAAGGCCGCCGTGTTCGGTTTGTCCAGTTTGGCCAGCTAGTCCAGTTGGCCCGGTCGTTGATTCACAAATCAACTTGTCGCCCGCTTCCATCGAGTTGCAGATGGATTGCCCATTCCACGGCACGGACGGCTGCATTACGCGCAACTGCGCGGCTCCCTTGCGATGGCCTGTTTCCATGGCATTCTCCGTGGCGTTTGAGTTTCCCAGACTGCGGGTGTTATCAGGGACTCATGCAACTCGAAAGCCAAAGCAAAAGTTATTGATACGGCGTGAATTAGGAGGCCAGCCCCCTTGTCGGGATCGCGACAGAAGACTACCGCCAGGGTGGTTTTGTCGCAAATCGGACAAGGTTTCTGACGCCATTCCGCAGCGCTTATGGCACGGGGCAGCCGCTTCTACAGGACCAAAAAACAGAGTTGTTTGCAGAATTCGAAAGCACATGACCTTGTCCGCAGAATTTGTATTCCTTATCCGGCCGGTTTTGGCAGTCAGAATTTCAAATTTCTTGGTTTCATGGGCAGTTTGAGCGTTATGGGGATTCAGAAATTTCGAGAATTCAGGAATATGGTGGCTTGGACTATCTGCGGAAACCTGGCTCTCAAAATCGAGGCTGGGGGCGGCCAGCGCTCAGTTTCGTGGGGATTTGACTAGCGGTGCAGGGCGGGGGGCTCATGTCTCTGTCGTGGTTCTTTGCATGGCACGCGAGAAGGACGAGGAAAGCCAGATTAACCCCACGCATCCACAGTTACAAACCGGTGGCTTGCCTGATAGTGCGCAATCAGTTGGCCGGCCGCGGCGACAGATGGAGCGCGATTAGCCAAGCTATCCAGGTGGCTGCCGTCGTGAAGCACAATGTTGGCTGCTCGCCGCCGCCGCTCCAGGCGGTCGATCGTGCGCATCAGCCGCGCCGCGATCCGGTCGGCGGAAGGCTCGCGCCAATCGGAGGTCATCGCGTTCCAGAGCACTGGCGCCATCCCCAGCCGCCTGGCCGCGCGCAGCACTGCGGGGCGGCGCGCGCCAAAGGGCGGACGAAAGTAGCGCACCGGCGTGCCGGTAATCTGCTCCAGCGCCCGGCTGGTGCGGGCCAGTTCCTGCTCGATGCGGCTGGAGGCGGCCAGCGCCAGGTTCAAATGGCTCCAGGAGTGGCTTCCAATCAGGTGCCCGGCGGCGGCGATGCTCCGCACCAGCGCCGGCTCGGCCTGGGCGCGGCTGCCCACCATAAAAAAGGTCGCCCGCAGGCTATGGCTGGCCAACAGTTCCAACAGGTGCGGCGTCCAGGCCGGATTGGGCCCGTCATCGAAGGTGAGCGCCAGTTCGCCGGGGCGCGCAGGGGCGATCAGCGTGGAACCGAAAATCTGCGATCCGGGCCACATGGCCGCGTAGGCACAGCCGCCAGCGGCCAAACCCACTCCGGCCGCCGCGCCTAGCCCGGCAGAGATTCCTATTGCCAAAGGTGAAAGCATCCTGCCTTTAGTGTGCCGTGCCGGGGGGGGCAAGGGCAAGCAAAAGCCTGTTCCGGCTGCCGCCGACCCAAACTCCACAACAATTGATCAGACCTCTCTGGGATGCAGCGGCAAATCCCACCCTAGCCGCAAAAACAAGAACGCGGCGAGGATGGGGGCACCCAGCTTTGTTTTAGAAGCCAGCCCCATTTCAATCCTTCGGCATTTTTAGGTGGTGTCGATTTGAAATTGCAGCGATGCTGATTCCAGAGATTGTCTCTGGAGGCAGCAGTGAACGCAGGCAAGTTGCTGTTTGCGCAGTTGTCCGCCATCACCGTCTGCGCTCTCTACAAAAGCCGCTGGCAGATTGAGCTGTTCTTCAAGTGGATCAGGCAGCACCTGCGCATCAAGGCCTTCTACGGAACCAGCGAAAACGCGGTCAAAACCCAAATCTGGATCGCCGTCTCGGTTTACCTGCTGGTCGCCATCGTCAAGAAACGCCTCGATCTTTGCGGCTCGCTCTATACTTTGCGGCAACTTACCTCAGTTACATTGTTTAAGAAAATGCCCATTTCACAGGAACTTCACCAGAAGGACTATACAAATCCACAGCTAACTGACTCCAACCAACTGATTCTGTTTAACTTTTAACCGGACAGCAGTGAAAAAGGATATGTCTTGATAGTCCTATTAGCTTTGTGGGCGGCGCCTTTCTATAGAACCGGTCTTATCAACCATCCGCATTGATTTGCAGAGCGCTACCGGGTTATCTTTCATGCGAAATGGCTGCTATTTTCGAGCAGCCTGACTGATGTATGCTCGGCTCATACGCGAGGAGGTTTCCCTATGCCCGCCAACTCCGAGTCCGGATCCGCCAATCTGCTGGGAGAGTCAGCCAGCGCCTATCTGCGCTCGGCGCGCCATCAACCGGTCAACTGGTATCCGTGGGGCGCGGCAGCCTTTGCCCAAGCCCAATTCGAAGACAAGCCCATTCTGCTCGACATCGGAGCGGTTTGGTGCCATTGGTGCCATGTGATGGACCGGGAGTCTTACGAGAATCCGGAGATCGCCGCGATCATCAACGAGCATTTTGTGGCCGTGAAGGTGGACCGCGACGAGCGCCCCGACGTGAATGCGCGCTACCAGGCCGCGGTTTCGGCCATCACCGGCCAGGGCGGCTGGCCGCTGACGGCCTTCCTGACGCCCGACGGACGGCCCTACTTTGGCGGTACCTATATTCCGCCCGAAGACCGCTTTGGGCGGCCCGGATTTAAGCAGGTGCTCACGACGCTGGCCGAGGTTTGGCGGGAACGGCGCGAAGAGGCGCTGGAAACGGCCGCGAGTACGATGGCCGCCATCGAGCACAATGAAAACTTTTCCGGGCGCGGCGGGGAGCTTTCGCTGGCCCTGGCGGACAAGATTGCCGACGCGATCCTCAGCCAATTCGATCCGCTGAATGGCGGCTTCGGCTCGCAACCAAAGTTTCCCCACCCCGCGGCGCTCGACCTGCTGCTGCAGGTCTCCGTCAGCAGCGGCAACCAGGCGGCGGGCGAGGCCTTCGCCACTACCCTCGAAAAAATGGCGCGGGGCGGAGTGTACGACCAACTGGCCGGCGGTTTTCACCGCTATAGCGTCGATGAGCGCTGGGCGGTTCCGCACTTCGAGAAGATGCTCTACGACAACACGGAGCTGCTGCGCAACTACCTGCACGGCTACCAGAGCCTGCGGCGCGAGGATTTTCTGCGCACCGCGAAAGAAATCGTGGGCTGGCTGGAGGCAACCCTGAGCGACCGCGAGCGCGGCGGCTTTTACGCCTCACAGGACGCCGACATCAACCTGGACGACGACGGCGACTACTTCACCTGGACGCAGAATGAGGCGCGCGCGGCGCTACAGGCGGCCGGATTCGCTCCATCCAACCAGGAGTTTGTGCTGCGCTACTGGGAGATTGGCGAACGAGGCGAGATGCGCCACAACCCGGCCAAAAATGTGCTCCACGTCAAGCAGAGCCTGGAGGAGCTGGCAATCGAAACCGGGCGGAGCGTGGAGGAGCTGCGGCGGCTGGTGGATGCGGCCCGCGCGGCGCTGCTGGCGGCGCGAGCCCAGCGGCCCACGCCGTTCATCGACCGCACGCTCTACACCGGCTGGAATGCCATGGCGGTCACGGCCTACCTGGAGACGGCGCGGGTGCTGGGACTGGATTCCGCGCACAAGTTCGCCCTGCTGACGCTGAAACGGCTGCTGGGCAAGACCGGAAATGGAGGAGCCTGGGACGGAGAACAGACGCTGAGCCACGTAATCGCCTACGGCTCCCGTCCGGACGAGCCGGTTGCGCCGCCGGAAAAGGCGTCAGGCACGCTCGACGACTACGCCTTCACGGTTCACGCCTGCATCGACGCCTGGCTGGCCAGCGGCGAGATGGAGTATTACCACGCGGCGGTCAAGCTGGCCGACGGGCTGATCGCCCGCTTCTACGACCACACGGCCGGAGCTTTTTATGACACCGCCACGCCCCAGGCCGGCGGCGCGCCAGCGCTGGGCGCGCTGGCCGCGCAGCGCAAGCCTATGCAGGACACGCCCACGCCGGGCGGCAATCCCACCGCCGCTTCAGCACTGCTGCGCCTCGAGACCCTCAGCGGGCGCCAGGAGTATCGCCAGATCGCCGAACAGACCCTCAGTTGCTTTGCCAGCGTCGCCGCGCGGTTCGGCCTCTACGCGGGCAGCTACGGACTGGCCCTGGAGCGGCTTTTGCTCGATCCGGTGCGGGTGGTGATCGTCGGCTCTGGTCCCCAGGCAAATAATCTCGAGGCGCTGGCCGTGGCCCGCTTCGCCGTCAACAAGACCGTCCTGCGCATCGATCCCCACCGGCTGGTTCCGGGCGGCGTTCCCGAGGCGCTGGCTGAAGTTCTCCTTGCGGCTCCTGTTCCAGCTCAGGCTTCGGCGCCGGACGGCGCGCCCGCGTGGGCGATCGTCTGCCGCGGACGCACCTGTCTGCCACCGGTCACCACCGCCGAGGCGCTGACTGAAGCTTTGGAAAGTGGCGATTGAAAAACCAAAATTGGAAGCGGGGTTGAAACCGGGATTCAGCCGGTCTTTACAGCATTTTCAATCTGTTCTTTGCGGAAGTCTCACACTCAAGTGGCTTTTTCCTCAAGAAAAATCCACCTTGAACACTCTCGGCAAGAGCGCGTTTACTGGGGTCCCGCTCTACAAGCTCTCAAATGGCGGCGAGCGCCTACCCGCTGGCGAAGGGACTGCTCTCCTGTGGCTTGATTGTGGTGGGATCGGGCGACGGCGCGGCCTCGGCGGCCGGCTGGCCGCTGTCAGCTTCTCCGGCCCCAGAAAAGGTGTTCGACACGCGGTAGGGGTTGCCGGGCAACAGGTGATGCTCCTCGAGCGCCAGCCGCACGCGGCGGCGGAACTCCCGCACCGGGGCGTACTGCCGTGTGGCCAGCGTCTTGAAGACCACAGGGAAGATCAACTCCGAGCCCTTGATGGCATCCACGCCCAGAATCTGCGGGTCGGCCACAAAAACCTCCCGGAACTCGTCGCTGCCGCGAATTTCCATCGCGATTGCCTTCAACAGCTCCAGCACCTGGTCGGGATTGGCGGAAAAATCCACGCTCACGTTGACGGTGGCCACCGAGTAGCCCACGCTCTGGTTGGCCACGGTGGTGATCTGCGAGTTGGGAACAATGTAGAGCGTGCCGTCGATGTCGCGGACCGTGGTCTTGCGCAGGGTCATCGCCTCCACGACCCCGCTCAGGCCGGCCAGGCGCACCGTATCCCCCACGTTGAACTGGTCCTCGATCAAAATAAGAATGCCGTTGAGCACGTCTTTGACAATATTCTGCGCGGCCAGGCCGATGGCGATCCCGGCAATGCCGGCCGAGGCCAGCAGCGGCGCCAGATTCACACCCAGTGTGTCCAGAAACTGCAAGCCGGCGATCAGCCAGATAATTGCCAGCCCGGCATTGCGCGTGACGCCGGAGAGCGTCTTGACCTGCGCGATGTGCCCCGGCGAAGGCGAGTGCCGTTCGGCCACGCGGTTCATGTGAAAGGTGATCAGGTGCAGCAATCGAATGAGAACAAAGGCGATGGCCGCAATCACCACCAGATGCGGCAGCTTGCTGCGGACAAACTCCTGGGCGTCGTCGCCCCACCCGTCCAGAACACGGCCCATGAACCGCCCTTCGGCAAACAGGCCCATTCTTGCCGCAAATAAAAAAACCAAAGAATGCATCCAGCAACTCCTCACACTAGACTAGACGGTGCGCGAGATGAATCGGAAGCCTTTCCCCGGTTTTGCCGTCCGGCTCAAAGCTCCGCTCCACCGCGACGGCCTGGTTTTTTTGAGGATTTCCACCTGTTTTCTTGCAATTTTTACACCTTCTGTCCCAAGCCGCGCGGTTCCGGCTGACATCGCGAAAGGTCCTGCCATTCTAGAGCATTTTCGGAATACATATAGACTTTTTGAGAGCAGTGAAAGGTGGCTTTTTTCTTGAGGAAAAAGCCACTAAGCATTGTGCTTTCGGTCTACACCAATTCCGAAAATGCTGTAACCGCGCCCGCTCCTGGTTGTTACAATCAGGGGTGAAGCTTCAATTTCCCCGCAATCGCGCAAACCAGATATTTAACGAGCAAACCAGATTTTTTGAGGAGTAAAGGGAATGGAACCGGCAGTTTCCAACGCTCGCGAATCCCAGCCGACTGCCAGTTCTGACGGCCACGGCGCACAGCAGCTTGGCCCGCGGCAGCTCGGGTCGCAGCAAATGGTCCAGATCTACCGGCTCATGTACCTCTCCCGCCGCGTGGACGACCGCGAAATCCTGCTCAAACGCCAGCAGAAAATCTTTTTTCAGATCTCCGGCGCGGGCCACGAGGCGCTGCAGGTAGGCGCGGCCCTGGCCCTGCGTCCCGGCTACGACTGGTTCTTCCCCTACTATCGCGACCGCGCGCTCTGCCTGGGGCTGGGCGTCACGCCCACGGAGATGTTCCTGCAAGCCGTTGGCGCGGCCACCGACCCGGCCAGCGGCGGCCGGCAAATGCCCACCCACTGGTCGAGCCGCGCGCTGCACATCGTCAGCCCCTCGTCGGCCACCACCACACAGGTGCTCCACGCCGTGGGTTGCGCCGGGGCCAGCCGCTACTTCAGCCGCCATCCCGAGGCCGCCCAGCGTAGCGGGGCACCCACGGACAGATCTTCGTCGGTGGGGCAGGGAAGCGACTACCGCGCCTTTCACGACGTCACCTTCCACGGCGACGAGGTGTCCCTCACCCTGCTCGGCGAGGGTTCCACCTCCCAGGGCGAGTTCTGGGAGGCGCTCAACACCGCCTCCAACCAAAAGCTGCCGGTCATCATCTGCGTCGAGGACAACGGCTATGCCATCAGCACCCCGGTCGAGGTGAACACGCCGGGCGGCAACATCTCCCGCCTGGTGGCCAACTTCCCCAACTTCCACTTTGCCGAGATCGACGGCACCGACCCGGTGGCCAGCTTCCAGGCCTTCGAAGCCGCGGCGGCGCACTGCCGCGCCGGGCTAGGGCCAGCCCTGGTTCACGGCCACTGCGTGCGCCTTTACTCCCACGCGCTCTCCGACGACGACCGGCTCTATCGTTCCCAGACCGAGCGCGAGGCCGGAGCGCTGCGCGATCCGCTTACACTGATGCGGGCGCGCCTGCTGCGCGAGGGGATTTTGACCGCCGAGGAAATCGCCGCGCTGGAGCAGTCGCTCGACCGGGAGGTTGCCGAGGCCGCCGAGCAGGCCCTGGCGGCTCCGCTGCCCCTGGTCGAGAGCATCGCCCGGCACGTTTACTCCGAAGACCTGGACCCCACCAGCTCGAGCTTTGCCACCGAGCAGGCCGCCGCGCCGGGCACGGTGACCGGCGGCAGGTCGGGCAACGCCAAAAGCGTCGAGCCGCGCACCATGGCCGACCTCATCAACGCCTGCCTGCACGACGAGATGCGCCGCGACCCGCGCATTATCGTCTACGGCGAGGATGTGGCCGACGCCAGCCGCGAGGCCGTTCTGGCCGAAGCCAAGGGCAAGGGCGGCGTCTTCAAGCTCACCGCCGGCCTGCAGCGGGAGTTCGGCGCCGAGCGGGTCTTCAACTCGCCCCTGGCCGAGGCCAACATCGTCGGCCGGGCCGTAGGTTACGCCCTGCGCGGCCTGAAGCCGGTGGTCGAAATCCAGTTCTTCGACTACATCTGGCCGGCCATGCACCAGATCCGCAACGAACTGGCCCCCCTGCGCTGGCGCTCGAATGGCCAATGGGCCTGCCCGGTGGTGATCCGCGTCCCCATCGGCGGCTACCTCAGCGGCGGCGCCATCTACCACTCGCAATCGGGCGAGAGCATTTTTACGCACATTCCCGGCCTGCGCGTCGTCTTCCCGTCGAACGCCCTGGACGCCAACGGCCTGCTGCGCACCGCCATTCGCTGCGACGACCCGGTGCTCTTTCTCGAGCACAAGCGGCTCTACCGCGAGACCCACGACCGCGCGCCCTATCCGGGGCCGGAGTTCGCCATTCCCTTCGGCAAGGCCAGGATTGCCCGTCCCGGAGCCGACCTGACCCTCGTCACTTACGGCGCCCTGGTCCCACGCGCCCTGCAGGCCGCCGAACGGGCCCGCCGCGAGCACGGCATCGAGGCAGAAATCCTCGACCTGCGGACTCTCAATCCGTATGACTGGGAGGCCATCGCCACCTCCGTGCGCAAAACCAGCCGGGTGATCGTCGCCCACGAGGATATGCTCAGTTGGGGCTACGGCGCGGAGCTGGCCGCCCGCATCGCCGACGAGCTCTTCGAGGACCTCGACGCCCCGGTCCGCCGCATCGGCTCAAAGGACACTTTTGTTGCCTACCAGCCGATCCTGGAAGACGCCATCCTGCCTCAGCCGGAGACGATTTTCCAAGCCATTGTGGATTTGAAGGCGTTTTGAGCCTATCCATAATGAGCCTATCCATAAATTGAGAAAGCTATGCCCCGTTCATCGCGGCTTTATCGCGATGAGCGGGCGGGCGGCTTGAGGTCAGTTCGTAGCCGGACTAAGATATTCCCATGCCGTACGGTCTGAAACGGTTCCAGAAAGCAGAAGCTCTCCACTTCATCACTTTCAGTTGCTTTCACCGCCTCCCCTTTCTCGATGCGCCGGATCCCAAGACCACCGTTGAGGCCATACTGGAACTGACTCGCGCACGGCATCAGGCGAGGGCTTACGCCTACGTCCTGATGCCCGAGCACGTTCATTTGCTCATCAACGAGCCACCATCGATTCTCGTGGCCCAGTTTCTCAAAGCCGTAAAGCAGATCACGTCGCGCAAACTGAGAGGTCAGCGCGAGAAGTTCTGGCAAGAACGCTACTTTGACCGCAACGTGCGTGGTGAAGAGGCTCGCTCCGAAGTGATCCGTTACATTCATCGGAATCCGGTGAAGCGCGGATTGGTTGCATCTCCCGGCGACTACCAGTGGAGCAGTTTCAACCACTACGCGACCGGCCTTCGAGGAGCGGTTGAAATCGAGTCAGAGTGGACGGCAAGACTTCGCGACCCACTCATCGCGATAAAGCCGCGATGAATGGGGCACAGACTTCCATCTTGGCACAGACTTCCATCTTGGCGAATGATCGAAGCAGGTAGAATCGGTGCTTGGGCCACCTGCCGCCTGATTTTATTTACGATTGAACCAGGGACTGAAATGGGCAGACAGGTAGCTAACGTGCTTTACGTGGTGGCGATGGCAGCCGTCATAGTCGGTGTAGATTTCGTGTTCTTCAGAAACCGATTCTGGGAACGGCTTACAGTGAATATTGGAATCGTCCTGGTGTTCGCAGCGTTCTACTTGAGATTCCTGAGGCGTCCATGAACAAGGGGCCGGGTGCCGCAGGTTTGGATTTTCGGACCTGGTAAACCACGAACCCCAAGGCGCGCAAGCGCCAGTTGGCCCCACCGCAGGTGGTCAATGCTCGCCCGGCGGCAGCTTGCAGCAATCTCCGGCCTCGACCGGCTCGTCAGCGCCCGCATCCAACGCCACCTTCCAGCTTCCGTCCGCCTGCTTGCGCCAAATGGTGATAAACCGCCCGGTCACCGTCACCGGATTACCGTTCATGTCCTTGCTGTGGCCCTCGAAGTGGCCCCAGGTGTAGCCCTCGTCGCCTGCGGGGCTCATCTGGGCGTCGGTTGGCGTCCAGGTCAGTTGATAGACTTTGGGGTCCCAGTTGGCGCCGCTCGCAATCGCCACGCGGCCCAGCAGCGGAGCCTTGCCGTTGCCCAGCGCCACGCCGTCCGGAGCAAACCACTCGGCAAAGGCCGCTCCGCCGCGCTCCAGCACGTCCCGGGCGAAGCGCGCCTCGAGGTCAAAGAGCAGCACCTTGCCGGGATTCACCGTCGGGTCGGCCAGCGGATTGGGCGCGGCCTGCGCGGTCGCATCGGGAAACCCTAACTGCCCTTGAGCTCCTCGCGGAGCCGCCACAAGCCCCACCCCCGCCAGCGCCACCCAACAAAGAAAAACTCTCCAGTTTCCCGCCACGATTCCCGCCCCTCCGGACAGATAAAAATCTATGTGCCCATCGTACAACGAGGGGGTGAACCCAAAACCATTCCCAGCCCGTTCGGTCGTTATCCGGCCCGTTTGAGGGATGGAGCCGGGCTTTGCCCTTGCCCAGCCCAGGCCAGAATTCACGGCATTGTGTATTCCTGGCCGCTCTCCGGCCCGTCCAACCCCTCAGTGGCCCTATAGCATTTTCAGGACTGGCTCCAGGTGGAATACAAACTGTTGAGTGGATGCACCCGGCGCCCCCCGGTCATCCTGAAAATGCCTGAATTCGATCCGTTGTTATACTGTCTACTGGAAAAGCTGGCCTCTAGTTGGCAAAGCCGGTTTTCGATGGCCCGGCCTCTGGGAGGCTTTTGCCCGGCTTGCCGGCCCTTTCCCAGGAAAAGGATCATCATGGGAGCATTGCTGGAATCCATTCACTCGCCCGCCGATCTGAAGCGCCTGAACATTGCGCAGATGACTGCGTTGGCCGAGGAGATTCGCGAGTTCCTCATTCAGACGCTCTCGAAGACCGGCGGCCACCTGGGCCCCAACCTGGGCGTTGTCGAGCTGACGCTGGCTCTGCACGCGGTCTTCAACACTCCCGGCGACAAGCTGCTCTTTGACGTCAGCCACCAGGCCTACATCCATAAAATTCTCACCGGCCGCCTGGACCGCATGGAGACCATCCGCCAGCCGGAGGGGCTGAACGGCTTCATGCTGCGCACCGAGAGCGAGCACGACTGCTACGGCGCGGGCCACGCCGGCACGGCTCTGTCGGCCGCGCTGGGCATGGCCGTGGCGCGCGATCTGGCTGGCGGCAGCGAGCACGTCATCGCCGTAGCCGGCGATGGGGCCTTCACCAACGGGATTACCTTCGAGGCGATGAACAACATCGCCGTGCAGACCAAGCGTCTGATCGTAGTGCTCAACGACAACGAGTGGTCGATCGACCGCAATGTGGGCGCCATCGCCCGCTACTTCCACAGAATCGTCACCAACGAGCACTACAAGAATCTGCACGACCACGCCCATCGCATTATCGAGAAGATCGGCGGCAAGACGGCGGCCGAAGTGGCGCGCCGCGCCGAAGAGGCGGCCAAGAGCATGCTCTGGCCCTCCATTCTTTTCGAGGAGTTCGGCCTGCAATACTATGGTCCCGTCGACGGCCACAATCTGCCGCTTTTGATCGAGACCTTTAAGTTTCTCAAGGCGGAAAAGCGCCCCGTGCTGCTGCACGTGATCACGGAAAAGGGCCACGGCTTCCAGCCGGCGCTCGACCACCAGAAAAAGTTTCATGGCCTTGGCCCCTTCGACCCGGAAACCGGAGAGACCAAGCCCGTCGGCCAGCCCACCTACGCCGAGGTTTTCGCCAACACGCTGGCCCATCTGGCCGACCAGGACGAGCACATCGTGGCCATCACCGCCGCCATGCCCAGCGGTACCGGACTGGACCTCTTCCGGCTTCACCACCCCAAACGCACCTTCGACGTGGGCATCGCCGAGGAGCACGCGGTGGTCTTTGCCGCTGGCATGGCCACGCGCGGCTACCGGCCCGTCTGCGCCATCTACTCGACCTTCCTGCAGCGCGCCTTCGACTGCATCGTGCACGACGTGGCCCTGCAAAAGCTGCCAGTGGTCTTCTGCATGGACCGCGCCGGCCTCTCCGGCGACGACGGCCCCACCCATCACGGCCTCTTCGACATCATGTACTTGCGCGGCATTCCGGAAATGGTCCTGATGGCTCCCACCAACGAGGATGAGCTGGCCGATATGCTCAAGACCGCCCTCCAGCTTCCGGGCCCCAGCGCCATCCGCTACCCGCGCGGGGTGGTGGCCGGCGTGCCCCGCAAGTCCGAGCCGCTGGAAATCCCTGTTGGCAAAGCCGAAATCATCGAGGACGGCTCTGATGTGGCCATTCTCGGCCTCGGCCCCATGATCGCGCTGGCCACCGAACTGGCCTCCCGTCTGAAGCTCGACGGCTACTCCGCCGCGGTCATCAACCCCCGCTTCGTCAAGCCGCTGGATCGAGAAATGATCGAGAGCTACGCCAGCCGCGTGGCCGCCTTCGTGACTTTTGAGGACCACGTGAAGATGGGCGGCTTCGGCTCGGCGGTTCTCGAAGCCCTTCAGGAGCTGGGCAGCTCCGTCCCGGTCGTCCGCATCGGCTGGCCCGACCATTTCATCGAGCACGGCAAGGTTGATGCCCTGCGCGCCCGCTACGGCCTCACCGTCGAAGCGGCCCGGGAGCAGGTGCTGCCCTTGCTCGCTCGCTGCCAGCGCCCCACACTGGTCGCCAGTTAGAGGCAATTTCACTTCACCAGCCGAGCCGGCCACCCGCCCACGCCGTTTCCCCAATTGGAAATCCCGCCCAACGCAGTTGGCCGCCCCCCCCCATTGACGCCCTTGTTGATGAACGCCGCTCTTCAACTTCAAAGCTGAAGCCTGACGATCAATAGCGCGGCGGCCAGGGCCGGCAGCGCCGGACGCGGCTTTGCCGTGGTCGCCTTCGAGGTCAGGAAGCTGTCGGTCTCCTCCACCAAGGCTGCCTGCGACATCGCCGCCAGGATCAACGCCACCTGTGAACGAGTGGATCGGGAGATGCACTGTGCGTAGCTGAAGAAGCTTCCGCGTGGAATTTTGCGGCTAGGGTGGGATTTACCGCTCTCTTCCAAAGGAAACGGATCAATTGGCTGGCTATACTGAAAGTTAGAGTGTGGCTTTTGAAACCGCAAAAACTACCTTGACCGCCAAAGCCCAATCCGAATCCCCTTCCGCGCCTCAGGGCGCGCCTGCCGCCTCGCCCCGCCGCATCGTACTCACCGGTTTCATGGGCTCGGGAAAATCGACGGTTGGCCCGCTGGTGGCCAAACGGCTAGGCTGGAGATTCGTCGATGTGGACGACGCGATCGAGGCCGAGGCCGGCGCGACCATCGCCGAACTTTTTGCGCGCCACGGCGAGCAATCCTTCCGCGAGCGTGAGCGCGCGGCCATTGCGCGGCTGGCCGCCGGCGATGGGCTGGTTCTGGCCCTCGGTGGAGGCGCCATTGAGCACCCCGCCACGCGCGAGTTGCTGCTCACCACCCCCGGAACGCTGCTGGTTCACCTGGAGGTCGAGCTGGCCACCACCCTCGCCCGCTGCCGGGGCACCGAGCACGTCCGTCCCGTCCTCGCCGATCAGGCCAACCTTGCCAGCCGCCACCAGCGCCGCCTGCCTCTCTATCGCCAGGCCCACCTCTCGATCCCCGTCGATGATCTGCCCCCGAAGAAGGTCGTCGAGGCCATCCTGCGCGCGGCCCGCCTGGGCTGAGACGGCACACGGAAATTGCTCGCAATGCATCGGAGCCTTTTCACATACAGCCCGCTGCTGATAGCGTTTCGCCGAAGGCCACAAACTGAAGACT
>Ga0326727_10008417_pt1 | contig 26192 bp, 22 predicted proteins | sample MB2enrmetagenome_FD_207643 | JGI IMG/M metagenome (GOLD analysis project Ga0326727, IMG submission 207643) | Lab enriched peat soil microbial communities from McLean, Ithaca, NY, United States - MB29MY | ecosystem: Environmental > Terrestrial > Soil > Wetlands > Peat | place: USA: New York...
AACCCCGGTTGTGCGCTGCACAACCGGGGTTCCGCCCGGGGATCGCTTTTTTTTGAAGCGGGTCAGGAGGAAACACGGTGCAGGGAGAAAATTGGGATTGCGTTCAATTCGGCGCAACTCTTATTGTCAGACAATTCTTAACTAAAGACACAACCGGTTCCGCTCCGGGCAGTGTTACGAAATAATACGGGGTGGCACCGAAATACTACCCCGGATTCACAGTCACGGCCTGGATGTTCTCAAACGGAGACGGCACAGAAAGCTGCGCGGATCGCCCATGGGCATGAAATAATGCCGGGACGCGCAATATTTCCCCGTATCCTAAAGCCGCTGGGGACTCATGCACCGCGTTCATTCGTGAAATATTTCATTTGTCCTTGACACGCCAACGGTCTTTTGCATAAAAGGGCCGAGGTTTTTGGCGGCTTGGCCGCCTTGGTCGTTTTTGCAATCCGGGACATTGTAGGCTAGCCTTGGAATATCAAGGCTTTTCGGTTTTCGGGGCTCCCCTGGAGACGAGGCCGTTCCTGGACAGCTGCATCTTGTTTCCAAACCACAACACGCGGGGCGGGGGATTATGGAGGACAGACATTCAGCCAAACAAACGTGTGGCGGCGGAGTTCTTTTCGCCATCATGTTTATCGTCGGTTTGGTGGGCGCTCTGGTGGTCGGCTGGTGGGGTTTCCCCCAGTTGCTCTATAGTCAGAACTCTCAACCCATCCGGTTCAGCCACAAGGTTCACATGGAATCGGCCGGAATGGAATGCAAGCAGTGCCACACGTACGCCGCCTCCGGCCAGTATGTGGGCTTGCCCGCGACCGAGGCCTGCGGCGAGTGCCATGCGGACGAGACCGGCGGCACCTCGGACAGCGACAAGGAAATCGACAAACTGGTCAAGACCTATGTCCAGCCCAACAAGCCCATTCCTTGGTTGAGCTACCAGTTCCAGCCCGACAACGTCTTTTTCGCCCACACCGCCCACACGGGATTCGAATGCAAGACCTGCCATCCCGACGTGGCCAATATGGATAATCCTCCCGTGCAGTATACTGACCGTCTGAGCACATACAGCAAACAGACCATGCGGATGCCCGGCTGCGAACGCTGCCACGCTGAACTCGGTGTCAGCAACGCCTGCTACGTCTGTCACAAGTAAAAGGGGTGGGGAAAATGGGAGTCGATCGCAGAGCCGTTATCGGACTTATCGCCGGTGGCGCCGTGGGTACCATGTTCACCCCGGTGCTGTGGAAAACGACAAGCAGTATTGCCTTGTGGTCCCAAAACTGGGGCTGGATTCCCCGCATTCCCAAGGGGGAGCGGAAATACGCCTATACAACGAGTAAACTCTGCCCCAGCGGCGGAGGCCTGAAGGTCTTAACCGTCGACGGGCTGCCCGTGACCGCGGCGGGCAATCCCGCCCATCCCCTCAGCATGGGCGGCGTTTCCGCCCTGGGGCTCAGCGAATGCTACATGCTCTATAGCCCGGCCCGGGTGAAAAAACCCATGCTGAAGGCCGGAACGGCTTTCAAGGAAATCACCTGGGACGAAGCCCTGAGCCTTTTCGCCGACAAGCTCAAGGCGGCCAAGGGCAAAGTCGCGGCCGTAAGCGGCGACCAAAGCGGCACGGCCAACGAAGTTGTCAGCGCCCTGCTCGCCAAACTGGGCTGCGCGGACAAGTTCTTCCTGATGCCCTCCGAGGCCCAAGCCGCGGGCAAGGCCTGGCAGATGATGGGCGGACACGGGCTTGTCGGGTACGACCTGGCCAATGCCGACACCGTCCTGGCGCTCGGGGCCGACCTGTTCGAGTCTTCGGGAGCGACCCTGCTCAACGCCCGCTCCTACTCGGCCCAAAGGTCCACCCTGGAAAAGCCGGCCGCCAAGCTCATCTACGTCGGCTCGCAACGCACCACCACCGCGTACGCCAGCCGCAAGTGGGTGCCCTGCCTGCCCGGGCAGGAAGCCGCCGTGGCTCTTGGCTTGGCCGCCTTGCTGATCAAAGGCGGCGCCGCCTCCGACGCGTCCGATTTCGCCGATTTCAAGGCCTTCGTGACCGCCAACTACACCCCGGAAAAAGTCGAGGCTCTGACCGGGATCAAAGCCGCCGCGCTGGAAAAGATGGCCAAGAAGCTCGCCGAGGCCAAAAAGCCGCTGGTCGTGGCCGGCAGCGAATTCGGCCAGGGAGCCGGATGCTCCGCGTATATGGCGGCATTGGCCGTGAATATCCTGCTCAAGCGCATCAACGTCCCGGGCGGGGTTTACGCCGCTCCGGAATTCCCCAAGGTCTTGGACGGGGCCCTTTCCCGGCCGCAGATGTATGCCGGCGACCTGGTCAAGTACCTCACCTCGGTAGCCGGCGGCAAAACCCCGGCTCCGGATCTGCTGATCACGTATGACGCCAACCCGGCGTTCGGTTTGCCCCAGGCTCCGGCCATGGCCAAGGCGCTCGAAAGCGCGGGCTTCAAGGTGGCTTTCGCCTCATTCATGGATGAGACCGCGGCCCAGGCCGACCTCGTCCTGCCCGCCTCGCTGCCCATGGAGCGCTACGACGACGTCGTGAGCCCTTACGGTGCGCCGTTTGCCGTCTACAGCCTGGTCAGGCCGCTGCTCAAAAAACCGGTGCACGACACGCGGGCCGCCTGCGACGTCCTTCTTGCGGCCGCGGCCAAGGCCGGACTCGCCCTCGGCGCGGACAGCTTCGACAAGGTGCTCAAGGCCAAGGTCGCGACCATCGCCAAAGCCGGCGGGTTCGTGGCCGGCAAAGACATCTCGGTTTCGGCCGTACTCGCGGGCAAAGACGCCCCGGCCTTCACCGGAGATCTCTGGAAGCCGCTGATGGAAGGCGCGGCCTACGTCGTCGCCTCCCCGGTCAAGCAAGACGGCCTTTCGCTTGGGGCCAAAACCCTGGCCGCGGCGCTCAAGGCCGATGCGGCCAAGGCCGAGGACGGTGTGATCGCCCTGACCGTCGCTTACAAGGCGCGCTCGGGCTCGCCCGCCGTGGGTATCCCGGCCCAGGACCTGACCGCCGTGCGCGACAACGAGCTGGAGGGTCATATGACCGTGGCCAAGCTCAACGCCGCAACGGCCAAAATGCTCAAGGTGGAAGCCGGCGACAAGCTCAAGCTGACCGGCCCGGCCGGTGCCATCACCGTCGGCGTGGCCCTGTCCGAATCGGTCATGACCGGCGTTTTGGCCGTGCCCATGGGTTTCGGCCACACCGCCTTTGACGACTTCAGCAAGAACAAGGGACAAAACGTCCTGGCCGTCATGACCGCGACCGAGGAACCCGCCACCGGCGCAAGCAGCTGGTCCGGTTCCAAAGTCAAGATCGCCAAAATCTAAGCCAGAGGGAAGGCGTCATGTCAGAATTCAAAGAATTCGCGACCAGATGGGGTCTCGTCATCGATCTCGACAAATGCACGGGCTGCGGCGCGTGCATGATTTCCTGCCAGGTCGAGAACAATATCGCCCCCGTGGTCGAAGCGTCAAACAAGCTGCGCTCGCTCAACTGGATGTGGATATTCGAAATGACCAACGGCAAGGCCTTTCCGGAGAACGACGCGGCCTTCCTGCCCAGACCCTGCATGCAGTGCGGCAAACCGCCCTGCGTTTCGGTCTGCCCGGTCATCGCCACGGACAAAAACGAGGAAGGCGGCATCGTCTCGCAGATCTACCCGCGCTGCATCGGCTGCCGGTACTGCGTCGGCGCCTGCCCCTACCACGCCCGGTACTTCAACTGGTTTGATCCGATCTGGCCCGAAGGCATGGAAAAAGCCATCACCCCGCACACCTCCACCAGGCCCCGCGGCGTGGTCGAAAAATGCACCCTGTGCCACCATCGCTGGGACTATGCCAAGGAAAAGGCGCGCCTCGAGGGCAAAGATCCCTACGCCCTGCCCGAAGGCGCCTACGTTCCGGCCTGCGTCGAGGCCTGCCCCACCGGGGCCATGTACTTCGGGGATTTGAAAAACCCCAAACACAAGGTCCACGAACTCAGCAAAAGCCCCAATGCCTTCCGGTTGCTCGAAAAGCTCGGGACCAATCCCCAGGTGTACTACGTAAGCGCCAGGGAATGGGTGCGAATGCAGGGTGACAATCAACTCCCCGCCAAAGAAAAGGCTTAGGAGGAAGCGATGTTTGCCGAACTTGACAAAGAACTCTTTCCCGCCGGTGTCACCAGGTGTTCGCTGAACAAGTTCCTCTTGTGGCTGGCCTTCATCGGACTGTTCGCCCTTTGGGGACTTTACGCAGCCTACGTCATCCTCTCCAACGGCCTGGGCATGTCCAACCTGGACAACTACTTCGGCTTCGGCCTGTGGATCACCTTCGACTTGGCGGTCATCGCCCTCGGCGCGGGCGCGTTCTTCACCGGACTGATCCGCTACATCATCCGCATCGATGAACTGGCCAAAATCATCAACCTGACCGTCATCATCGGCTTTATCTGCTACTCCGGGGCCATGCTCGTGCTCACCCTGGACATCGGACAACCGCTGCGCGCCTGGTTCGGATACTGGCACCCCAACGTCCACTCCATGCTCACGGAAGTGATCTTCTGCATCACCTGCTACTGCATCGTGCTCATCATCGAGTACATTCCGCTGATCCTGGAGCAGAAACAAATCAACCGCGCCTCCTTCCTGCACCACCTGGCCCACAACATGCACGTGGTGATGCCCCTGTTCGCCGGCCTGGGCGCCTTTTTGTCCACTTTCCACCAAGGCTCGCTCGGCGGCATGTACGGCGTCATGTTCGGACGTCCCTACGCCTTCCGCGACGGTTTCTTCATCTGGCCCTGGACCTTCTTCCTGTTCATCCTCTCGGCCGTCGCCTCGGGCCCGGCCTTCTCGGTGCTCATCTGCACCTTCATGGAGAAGCTGACCGGCCGCAAACTGGTCTCCTTCAAGATCAAATCGCTCATGTGCAAGATCGCCGGCTCCATGCTGTGCATCTACATGGTCTTCAAGATCCTCGACACCTGGGCTTGGGCCACCGGCTTTTTGCCCTCGGTCGGCATGACCTTCGACCAGATGTTCTTTGAAGTCATCTACGGCAAGTGGCTGATGTTCCTGGAAATCGTCATCTGCGGCGTGATCCCGGCCATCATGCTCATCACCCCGGCCATCCGCAACACCCCGGCCCTGCTCTACATCGCCGCCGGCCTGGATTGCCTGGGCATCGTGGTCAACCGCTACGTCTTCACCGTGCAAACCCTGGCCATGCCGGTTCTGCCCTTCGACAAGTGGTTCACTTACGCCCCGAACTGGACCGAATGGGCCTCCAGCGGCATGATCGTGGCCTACGGTTTCATCGTGCTCTCCCTGTCCTACCGCTACCTGCCGGTCTTCCCCGAGGAAGTGAAACTCAACAAGTAGGACCGTTCACCCTTCGCCTTCCAAAACCCCCCGGCTTGACGGCCGGGGGGTTTTTTAGTCTGTGCATGTGCATGCACAGACGCATCATGCACATTGACATGGACGCCTTTTTCACTTCGGTGGAGCAGGCGGACGATCCGTCATTGCGCGGCAAGCCGGTGATTGTCGGCCGCGACGCGCGGGGCGTGGTATCGGCGGCTTCCTACGAGGCCAGGGTGTACGGCGTGCGTTCGGCCATGCCGGTGGTCCAGGCCAGGCGGCTGTGTCCGCACGGCGTGTTTTTGCCCGGCAGGATGCGCCGCTACGGCGAAGCCTCCCGCCAGGTCATGGCCGTCTTTTCGCGGTTTTCCCCTGTCGTGGAGCAGGCTTCGGTGGACGAGGCCTATGTGGACATCACCGGCACCGAGCTCTTGTTCGGTCCGCCCTTGCACTTGGCGCGCACGCTCCAAGAGACGGTCGAAGCCGAGACCGGCCTGAGCTGTTCGATCGGCGTAGCGCCGGTGAAATTTCTGGCCAAGATCGCCTCGGATTTCAAGAAGCCTCACGGCATCACGGTCATCGAGGAGAGCGAGGTCATGGATTTTCTGGCGGCGCTTCCGGTGCAGAAGATTCCGGGCGTGGGCGGCCGGACCCTGGAGGCGCTGACGCGCCTGGGCGTGCGCCTGACCGGCGACATCCTGCGCTACCCCGAGGATTTTTGGAGCGGACGTTTCGGGCAAACGGGCGAAACCTTGTGGGAACGCGCCCACGGCCGGGGCAGCGACGTGGTCAGGCCCTACCGCGAACCGAAATCGAGCGGCGCGGAGAACACCTTTGCCGAGGACACGAGTGACCGCGAGGTCTTGTCCACCTGGCTTTTGTCCCAGGCCGAGCGCGTCGGCCGGGACCTGCGCCGCCACGGCCTGGCCGGCCGCACGGTGACGCTCAAACTCAAATTCGAGGATTTCACGCAGATCACCAGGGCCAAAACCCTGCCCCACGCGGTCAACGCCGACGAGATCATCTACCGTACCGCTTTGGACATCCTTTCCGGCGTGGAGTTGCCAAAACGCCTGCGCCTGATCGGGCTGAGCGTTTCCGGATTCGCCCAGGGCGGCGAGCGTTCCAGCCTGGTTCCGGACAGGCTGGAGGAATTATCCGAACGTTACGGCCGCCTGGATGGGGCCGTGGACGCGATCCGCGACAAGTTCGGCAAGGCGGCTATCAAGCGCGGCAAGCTTCTGTGACGGAGCAGATGCCGACAAGTATTCATTCTTGTGGAATTTTTCGCGAAATGTCACAGGTCCGTAACATATATTTCATCGCCGCGTCACCACGCTTCAGCTTGTTGAGGTAGCATTTGACTGGAGGTTGACATGCCGAACGAGGCTATTTTGATCGTCGAGGACGACGAAGACATCCGCAATCTGGTCGCCTATAACGTCGAATCCGCTGGATTTACGGCGGCTGTCTGCGCCGATGGCAGGGAAGCCCTCGATTTGGCCGCCAAGACTCCGCCGGACCTGATCGTCCTGGATTTGATGCTGCCGGGCTTGGACGGCTTCGAGATCTGCAAGGAACTCAAAAAAAACCCAAAAACCGCCGATATTCCGGTGATCATGCTCACGGCCAAGGGCGGCGAGGTGGACCGGGTGGTCGGTCTGGAGCTCGGGGCCGAGGACTACGTGGTCAAGCCGTTTAGTCCGCGCGAGCTCATTTTGCGCATCAAGGCCGTGCTCAAGCGTTTTTCCCCCGAGAAGCCGGATCGCGAAACCTATCAGCGCAGCGGGGTTTTCGTCGATCCGCAGGCCCACCGGGCGACCACCGGCGGCGCCGAGATCGCGCTGACAGCCACCGAATTCAAGCTCTTGACCGATCTGATCAAAAATCCGGGGCGGGTGCGCACCCGGGACCAACTGCTCAACACCGTCTGGGGATACGAATTCGAGGGCTACGCCAGGACCGTGGATACCCACGTACGGCGTCTGCGCCAAAAAATGGGAGAGCACGCCGAATGCATCGAAACCATCCGCGGCGTCGGCTACCGTTTCAAAGAGTAACACGTTTTGAAACCGTCCACTTCCTCGCGGATCTCTCTTTTTTTCTCATTTTTCGGGGCTACCTTGGCCGCCCTCGCCTATCCCTGCTACCTCCTGGCCGGCAGCGCCAGCGGCCGGATGGCCATCGCCGCGGGCCTGGTTTTGGGCGGCGGAACGGCCTTTGCGCTGGCCTCGAACCTTGGCCGCCAGGTGGACGAACTCGCCCGGGCGGCCAAGGAGATCGGCGAAGGCAACTTTGACCGGCGCCTGGCCTCCCATCCCGGTCAAATTTTCGAACCCTTGGCCTTGGCGGTCAACGCCATGGCGGAAAACATCGGCGAGAGAAGCCGCCTGATCGCACGCGAGCAGTCCAGAATTCTGGCCGTGCTCGACGCCATGCGCGAAGGCGTGATGATCTGCGACCGGCGCGGCCGCATCCTATCCGTCAACCGGGCCATGCGGGCCTTGTTTCCGGACAAGGCCGCCTATGAAGGGTTGACCCCCATCGAGGTCGTCTCCAGTCCGGAATTGCAGACCGCCTGCGACGCGATCTTGGCCAAAAACGCGAACGACGCCGCCCCGGTCAGCCTAATGGTCGAGGGCGGTCGTAAGATGTTCCTGGAGGTGAGCCTGTCGCGCCTGAGCGAACCCGAGCCGGGCGTCGTGGCCGTCTTCCACGACCTGACCTTGTGCCGCAAATTGCAGAACATCAGCCGAGATTTGGTGGCCAACGTCACCCACGAACTGCGCACGCCGCTGACCTCGATCAAGGGCTACGCCGAAACGCTTTTGGACGATCCCGGGGCGCTCTCCCCCCAGGCCGCCCGGTTCGTGGAAGTCATCAAGCGAAACGCCGACCATATGACGCTGATGACCGCCGATTTGCTCACCCTGTCCCGGATCGAAAACGACAACGACCCGCCGGTGACCCAGCCGACCCAGCTGTCCCGGGCCGTGGAAGAAACCTGGCGGGAATGCGCCCAGTTGGCCAAAGAGAAAGATGTGGACATCGACTTGCGCATCGAGGCCACCGGACCGGAAGGCTTCGCCCTGTCCGCCGATGCCGGCCAGCTTGTCCAGGTGTTGCGCAATCTGATAGAGAACGCCATCCGCCACGGCCCGCCCGGGGCCAAGGTGGGCGTCTCGGCCATACGACTCGGGAGTTTGGCCTTGGTGGTCGTATCCGACATGGGACCGGGCGTCCCCCCGGCCGACCGCCAACGCGTCTTCGAACGCTTCTATCGCGTGGAAAAACACCGGGCCAAAAATGGCGGCGGCACCGGGCTTGGGTTGGCCATCGCCAAACATATCGTCGAACGCCACGGCGGCCAAATCCACGTTGAACCGGCTTCGGGCGAGTATACGGGCGCGGCCTTCCAATTCACCTGGCCGATGGCCGCCCGTCAAGGAGACATACGTGACACCAGCACCGTATAAGATCGTATCCAAGGCTCTGAACTTCTACTACGGCAAGTTCATGGCCCTCAGCGACATCAACCTGGAAGTCCAGGCCAACCGGGTCACCGCCCTGATCGGCCCCTCGGGCTGCGGCAAAAGCACCTTTTTGCGCTGCTTAAACCGCATGAACGACCTCATCCCCGGCACCCGGGTCGAGGGCGAACTCACTCTCGACGGCGAGGACATCGCCGACCCCAGGCTCGACGTGGTGGAACTGCGCCGCCGCGTGGGCATGGTCTTCCAAAAGCCCAATCCCTTTCCCAAGACTATCTTCGAGAACGTGGCCTACGGACTGCGGGTGGGCGGCGTTTCCGGCAAGCATTATCTCTCCGAGCAGGTCGAAAAGAGCCTGCGCCGGGCGGCCCTGTTCGAAGAGGTGAAAGACCGCCTGCACCAATCGGCGCTGGGACTTTCCGGAGGCCAACAGCAACGTCTGTGCATTGCCCGGGCCCTGGCCGTGGAGCCCGAGGTTTTGCTCATGGACGAACCGGCCTCGGCGCTCGATCCGATCGCCACCCAAAAAATCGAGGAACTCATCCATGAGCTCAAAAGCAACTTCACCATCATCATCGTGACCCACAGCATGCAGCAGGCGGCCCGCGTCTCGGATATGACCGCCTTTTTTTACATGGGCAAGCTCATCGAGGTGGACCAGACCGAGGTCATCTTCACCCGCCCGGCCCACCGGCAGACCGAAGACTACATCACCGGCCGCTTCGGCTAGCCATGCACCGGAAAAACGATTATAAGGCTTGTAACAAGATAACCATTGAACGACCCCCGATAACGCCGCATCGCCGCGATCGCGGCCAGGCAGGGACGGAGACGAAGGAGAGCGCATGACATATTTTCACGAACAACTGGACATCCTGCGGGCCAAGGTTCTGCAAATGGCCGCTCACGCCGAACGGGCCGTGGAAAATTCCTTCGACTCCTTTCTGAACAAGGATGCGGACATGGCCCAAGAGGTCATCGAACGCGACCAAGACATCAACGCCCTTGAAGTCGAGATCGACAACGTGAGCCTCAAGCTCTTGGCCCTGGATCAACCCATGGCCAGGGACCTGCGTTTCATCGTCGGCTGCATGCGCCTGGTCATCGATCTGGAACGCATCGGCGACGAGGCGGTCAACGTCGCCGAGCGCACCATCTTCATGTCCAACTTGACGTCCCAGCCGGTCTCGCCGCTGATGGAACAGCTCACCTCCATGGTCCGCGACATGTTCCTCAAGGCCATGACCGCCTTCAAGGAAGGCGACGCCGAACTCGCCGCCCATGTCTGCCGCCTGGACGCGGCCGTCGACGAGCAGCATTTCAAGGTGGTCAAGAACGCCATGAACGTCTCCGCCTGCGACAACACCGTCATGGAGCGGGCCATCCACCGCGTCATGGTGGCCAAGGCCATGGAGCGCATCGCCGACCAGGCCACCAATATCGCCGAAACCACCATTTTTATCGTCAAAGGTGTGAGCGTCAAACACCACTGCATGCCCTTTTAACGCCTCCCCGGGGGCCGCGCGCCGGAAATATTGCCGGCCCCCCTGGTCCGCGTTGTCAAATCTCCGGCCTCAGGGTATACCGGTCCATTCTAAGCGACAGGGCCGAAAGCCGGTCGCCTTCACCCAGAGGCGCACATGAGTGAACTTCGCAAACGTAGCCGCGTTGAGGTCCAATTCGAGGGCATCTTGTTCCTCGCGGATGACCAAATCCCGGTTGTCACCCGCAACATCAGTCTCAAAGGCATGCTCTGCGAGCCGTTGCCGCGCGCGACCCCGGGCGCGCAGTGCGAACTTGCGCTGACGCTCACCCAGGACATCAAGTTGACCGTCCAGGTCAAAATCGTGCGCAACGACGCCACCGGGTGCGCCATCGACTTTTTGAGCATGGACGAGGCCAGTTTCTTCCACCTGCGCAACATCGTCCGCTACGGCGCGCCGGACGCGGACAGCATCGATCAGGAACTCTCGGTCCCGGCTTTTATGCCGGAATAAAGGCCACGCGGCCAATGAAGACGACCGCCGACTACCTCGACGCCCTGGCCGGCGAAACCCTGGCCGACATGGCGGATTCCTTTTTCTCCCGCCGCAAAAGCCTTGATGACGCCATCGACATTTTCAACGCCCAGGCTGAGGAGGTCAAAGCCCTGGCGGAAAACGTCCTGAGCATCTGGCGCACGTTTTACCGCCTGTTGTTTCGCGACGAGGGACTCGGTGAATTTATGAGCATCGCCGGGCTGCCCAGGGCCGGCCCCTTGGCTTACATTGAAGACGGCAAGCCGCTTTGGCATTTTACGCCGCCTTTCTCGCTCACGGCCAAATCCAGATATAGGGGCAGCCTGCTTTTGTGCTACCAGGCCCTGGCCGCGGCCGCCCAAGAGTACCGCGAGGGCGTCTACGCCCCTGACCCCAAAAATCCCAAACGCAAACGCCTGACCCCAAATTACGACAGCCTGGCGGAAACGGCCCGCAAGCTGACCGTGGAAATCGATGCCGTGAATAGCGGTCAGCCGGCCTACTGCATGATCAATTTCGCCAAAAGCCTCAATCCCGCCGAAATCGAACGCGAACGCGTCACCGGCGCGACGCTCGGCAATATGGAAGCCAAAATCAACGCGGAAATGGCCTACGAGCAGATATCCTTCAACGACCTGGGCGTGCCCGATATCCCTCTGTTGCCGCCGTTTGAGCGCATTAGGGACGAGCTGTGCGGCCTTGCCGGACGGCTTTACCGGGACCATGCCGACGAAGCGGCGGCCTTGCTCAAATCCCTGGCTCCCCGGTAACGGTCAGGCAGCATGATCCGCATGGGTGTTGTCAAAGAGCCCGCCTTGGTTTAGGCCCTGTCCATGTCCCATGCCGCTACTTTGCACCTTTCGCCCTCAGCGGGCCGCGCGGGTAGCCGTGGCCGGGCCGGGCCGTCGCGCCGCCTGGTCGCCTTGGCGGCCATGATCTTGATTTTTTTGCACGCCGCCCAGGCCTCCGCCCAAGACATCTCACTCGGCAACCTGATCGTCGACAACATCGACGGCAATATCAGCGTGCGTTTCGGCGTGCAGTTCGCCAACCCCTTCGCCATCGAGGCCGCCTTGAACGAGGGCGCGGAACTGGCCCTGGTCTGCGACGCCAAACTGACCGCCAAACGCGACTACTGGCTCGACCACGAAATCGGCCGGGCCCAGTCCGTCAGCCGGTTGCGCAAGATCACCGCCGGCCAATACCGCATCACCGTGCCCGGCGGGGGCGACCCGCTGACCGGACAGGATTTTCCGGCCCTGCTCGCCCGCGCCTTCGAGGACTTCTCCATGACGCTTGGCCCCTGGAATCTCTTAAATCGCGGCGACGCCTACTCCCTGTCCATGGAAATCCGCCTGGAACGCCAAGACGTTTCGCCCTGGCTCAAAAAATCCCTGTTCTTCTGGTCTTTCGACGCCGCGCCGCCGGCCAGGTACCGCCTGGACTTCAGCTACTGACCACGCCCATGCCGGAGCAACCATCCGATCCCAAGACGGCCAGGCCGCCCAAAAGCAAACGCGACCTTTTGCTCGGCCTGACGGCCTTCGCCTGCATCATCGCGCTCAGCTTCATCCAGCTCAAATTCCTGGGCGCGGATTCGGTGGCCTTCCTGATCCTGTTCTATTTCAATTTCATCGTCCTGCTGCTCGCGCTGGCCATGGTGCTGCGAAACGGCCTGCGCCTGCTTATGGAAAGACGCCGGGGCGTGCTCGGGGCGAGACTCCGGGCTAAACTCACCCTGGCCTTCATCGCCTTGTCCCTCTTGCCCACCCTGCTGCTCGGCATCATCGCCGCCAACTTCGTGCGCATTTCCTTCGACTACTGGTTCCAAAGCCAGGTGGGCGACGCCATGGAAAACGCCATGGCCCTGGGGCAGGCGTATTACGCCGACGCCGACACCAAACTGAGGCAGGCCGCCGAAGCCCTGGCCGCCAGGATCCGCGGCGGCAATATCTTGGACAGCGGCGTCAACCTCGACACGTTCGTCGCCAAGCAGATCGCCGACCGCGATCTGGCCTTCGCCGCCATCCTCACCGACACCCTGGACGAACGCGCCGTGGCCGGCTCGGATGAATGGCGCGGCATCTGGAGGGAAATCAAGGACCGCTTCGACCCCGGCACACTCTACCAAACGCCGTACTGGTCAATGCCCTGGGCGGGACAGGGCGTGGACCTGCTCTTTTGCATCACCCCGCTCGGCGGCGACCTCAAGGGCTACCTGGCCGCCGGCCGCAGCCTGGACCACGGGATCCTGCTCCACCTGGCCAGGATCAAAAGCGGCGTCGAGGAATACGCCGGCATGAAGTCGCTCTCCGACCCGGTGCTGGCCATGCTCTACGGCCTGCTCGGCGTCATCTCCCTGATCATCATCCTGGCGGCCATGTGGTTCGGTTTCCGCGTGGCCGGGCAGCTCACCGAACCGATCATGGCCCTGATCGCCGGCACCCGCCGCATCGCCCAGGGCGATCTGGGCGTGCGCCTGGACGCATTGAGCCCGGCCGGCGGCGCGGGCGGCGGTGACCAAGACGGCCTGGGCGACGAAATCGACTACCTGATCAAGTCCTTCAACACCATGGCCGAAGACCTGGAAAAAGGCCGCCAAAACCTCACCCAGGCCAATATCCGCCTGGAAAGCCAAAACCAGACCCTGGCCGAACGCGGCCGCTACATCGAAACCGTGCTCGACAACATCACCGCCGCCGTCATTTCCCTCGACGAGAACGGCCGCATCACCACGGTCAACAAGGCCGCCGAAAGCGTTTTCGGCTTCTCCGGCCAGGAGGTCCTGGGACTGACCCCGGCAGCGGCCGCCGGCCTCGTGGACCAGCCGGCGGCCCGCGACCTGCTCGCCGACCTGAGCGCCCATAAGGACCATTCGGCCAGCGGCTTTCTGGAAATCGCCTCCAAGAACGGAAGCCTCAAACTGGTGCGCAACATCGTCGCCCTGGAGGCCGAAACCGGCGTGGCGGGAGGCGGCGTGGTGGCGGTCTACGAAGACGTCACCGAACTGGAAAAAACCCAGCGCGCCGAAGCCTGGCGCGAAGTGGCCAAACGCATCGCCCATGAAATCAAAAACCCGCTCACGCCCATCAAGCTCTCGGCCCAACGGCTCAAACGCAAATACAACCAAGTGGTCAACGATCCGGCCTTCGCCGAATGCACCGATCTGATCGTGTCCCAAACCGAACATCTGCGCCAGATGGTCTCGGAATTCTCCGCCTACGCCAAACTCCCGGAAGTCCACCTCCTGATGGGCGACCTGACCCCGGTCGTGGCCGAAGCCCTGGCCCTGTTCCGCCTCAGCCACGCGCGGATCAGTTGGAACTTCACCACGCCGGACAGCTTGCCTCAGGCCCGCTTCGACCCGGCGGCCATGGGCCAGGTGGTCGTCAACCTGCTCGCCAACGCGGCCGAGGCGCTCGAAGACACGGACCGGCCCCGGGTCGACATCAGCCTCTCCCATGAACCGGGCATTGGGCAAATCCGCCTGGAAATCGCCGACAACGGACCGGGTATCGCGCCCGCCGAACTGACGCGCCTGTTCGAGCCCTATTTCTCGCGCAAAAAAGGCGGCACCGGACTCGGCCTGACCATCGTCAAATCCATCGTGAGTGACCACGGCGGCGCCGTGCGCGCCCGGTCCGGAGAAGACGGCGGCGCCGTATTCACCGTGGAGATTCCGGCGGTGTAGGGAAAAATCGGGGACTTTTTTTAAAAAAAGTCCCCCCCGAACCCCCTTCAAAAAACTTTGACGATAGCGTATCTCTCAAGCATCCAGCATTTTTGAGGTCGTACGGCCATGAATGCTCTGCTCGTCTATCCCGCCTATCCGGACACCTTTTGGAGCTTCAAACACGTCTTGCCCTTCGTCTCCAAGAAGGCCACCTTCCCGCCGCTTGGGCTGCTCACGGTCGCGGCCATGCTGCCCACCGACTGGAACTTGCGCCTGGTCGACGTCAACGTCGCCCCCCTGCGCGACGCGGACCTCGCCTGGGCGGACACGGTCTTGATCAGCGCCATGCTCGTCCAGGAGCACAGCGCCCGCGAAATCATCGGCCGCGCCAAGGCCATGGGAAAGCGCGTGATCGCGGGAGGGCCGGCCTTCGGCACGCACCGCGAACGCTTCACCGGGGTCGACCACTTCATCCTGGGCGAGGCCGAGACCAGCCTGCCCGGATTTTTGGAAGACTTCGCCCGGGGCGAGGCGCGGGAAGTCTACGAGGCCGGTGGACGCCCCGAGCTTGCGGCCACGCCGCTGCCGCGCTGGGAACTGCTTCGCTTCAAGGATTACGTCTCCATGTCCCTGCAGTATTCGCGCGGCTGCCCCTTTGACTGCGAATTCTGCGGCATCGTGGTCATGAACGGCCGGCGTCCCCGGGTCAAGAGCCCGGAGCAGATGCTGACCGAACTTGAGAGCCTGTACGACGCGGGCTGGCGCGGCGGGGTGTTCATCGTCGACGACAACTTCATCGGCAACCTGGTCCACGTCAAAGAATTCCTGCCCAGGCTCGCCGCCTGGCAGAGGCAGCACGGCTATCCCTACAAGCTCATGACCGAGGCCAGCGTCAACCTGGCCGGCGATGAGACGCTCATGCGCATGATGAGCGCGGCCAACTTCCACAAGGTCTTCATCGGCATCGAGACCCCGTCCGTGGAAAGCCTCGAGGAATGCGGCAAACGCCAGAACGTGGCCACGGATTTCGCCGGCGCGGTCCGGACCATCCATCAGCACGGCATGCAGGTTATGGGCGGGTTCATCGTGGGCTTCGACCACGACACGCAGTCCATCTTCGAGCGCCAGATGCGCTTCATCCAGGAAATCGGCGTGGTCACGGCCATGGTCGGGGTGCTCAGCGCCCTGCCGCTCACCCGGTTGTGGCACAGGCTTGCGGCCGAGAACCGGCTGCTCGGAGGGGAAAGCGGCGAAAACACCGACGCCAGCCTGAATTTCATTCCCCGCATGGGCCGCGAAACCCTGCTGGAAGGCTACAAAAAACTCATCGGCGTCCTGTACACCCCGGAACAGTATTATCAGCGGATCAATACCTTCCTGGCCGCCTACAAGCCCACCGCGAAGGGCAAAATCCTGCGCGCCGAGGTCATGGCCTTCGCCCGGAGCATGTGGTCCATCGGCATCCTGTCCCGCGCCCGCATCGCCTACTGGAAGCTCATGATCAAGACCTTCCTGACCAAGCGCAAGGCCTTTCCCGTGGCCGTGGAACTGGCCATCCTCGGCCTGCACTTCGAACGCGTCGCCCGCAGGGTGCAACGCACATAGAGGGAAGACCAGGGGCGCTGCCCTGGACCCCGCTGGGGGGACAATTGTCCCCCCAGGCCCCCCGCGTAAGTGGGTTCGGACGAATCCCTTACCGTAGGGGTCCGGGTGGGGATCATCCCCCCGGCGGGGCCTGGGGTGGAGCCCCGACGGAATGGGGTCTACGCGGGGTCCACTCGCCAAATGGATTGTTTTGCACGCTATGAGGATGGCCTGGCCTTGGCTCTCACAAACAGTCGTTTGCGAGAGCCAAGGCCAGGTTGTTGGCTTAGTGTACGATTATTTCCCAATTCTGCCCCCCTGAAAAAAACATTGACATCGCAAACTACAATCCTGAAAATAATGAAGAATTTGCTTATTAATGCGAGTTAAGAAAGAGAATATTTTCATTGTTCCTACAGAAAAGGAATATTTAATGGACAGACGTGATTTTATTCGTATAGCAATGGCTGGTTGCGCAGCCTTGGTAGGTGGCGTGGCATGTGTTAAACAAAACAGCAAGTCTGAAATTTCAACGGTGTCTTCCGCAAAATTATTGTCAGGAATTCAGATCATTGACGCTCACGCCCATCCTGATATGAATTATGTCGGAGCTCACTGGACGGATAAATCTTCAAGTTATCGTTACATGCAAGACATTGGTATGGCTGCGAGCTCCTTTTCCGCAGTCGGAGACAGAACAATTCGCAACAAAGACCTTGGAAATTCTGCATTTAAATGTGCAAAAGACCAAATTGACTGGTGGATGCAGGGAATAATCAGAGAAAACGAAGTTAAGTTAGTGCTCAAGTCAACGGACATCCCGTCGCGAAGCGGCGACAATCAGCCTCCTGGCGCCATCATATCGATAGAAGGTGGTGATGCGCTTGAAGGGAAACTTGAGAATGTTGATATATTCTATCATATGGGAGTCCGAATAATAACTCTCATGCATTTCCACAACAATGAAATCGGCGACATAATGAAACCATATCCTCACATGGAATGGACGGCAGGACCGTATCGTGGTGGATTGAGCAAGTTTGGCAGAGATGTAATTGATAAAATGGAAGATGTTGGCATGGTAGTCGATTTAGCACATGCACATCCGACAACATATCGGGAAATACTCTCTGCTGCAAAAAATCCAGTAATAGATTCACATACGAACCCTAGCCAGAGTGAAGAAGGCATCAACCATGGAAGGATGCGAACATGGAAAGAAATGGAGCTTGTTGCTAAAAATGGAGGAGTAATCTGTACGTGGCCGTTTCCATATAAACAAATACCAAGACTGACAATGCTTGATTGGGCCAAAGAAATCCTTTTGATGAAACAAAATCTCGGCATCGAGCATGTTGGCCTGGGTACGGATGGTGGTGGTTATTATCACCCGATGAATGAATATCACGACGAACGCGATTTGGAAAAGTTGGTTGAATCAATGCTGGAAGTAGGGTTGTCAAGAATGGATATCGCAGCGTATATGGGCGGAAATGTACTGAGAGTATTAAAAACATGTATTGGTTAAATGAGGCGCTTCAGAAAACGGAAAATAAAAACGCTAAACCGCTTAGTCTCCTACCGGCGGCTTAGCGTACGATTCTTTCCGTTTTGTGAGCTGCCCCCTACGCCGCCGCTTTGGCCGGGGCGCAGAGGCATTGGTCCATTTCCTTGATTTTGCCGTTGATGCGTTTGACCAATTGCCTGAACTCCACCATGTCTTTGGTCCCGAATTTGATCCGGGTTTGGACCATGCCGGCCAGATCCATGATTTCATTGTAAAGGTACGGCAGATAGAGCGGGTCCTGCTTGAGGAAAAACTGGACCTGGGCCAGGGTGGCCCGGATTTCGTTCTGGTAGCGTTCCGGCTTCTTGAAAAACTTTTCCAGCTTTTTTTGCACGTTGCGCATGGAACTGGCCCAACTGTTGCCGCGCGCCTGGTAGATTGGCCGCGGGCGCGGGCCGCGGGCGCGTTCCAAGGCTTCGAGAAACCTCCCCCGCGCGCCGGAACCGATGCTGAGCAGTCCGCGTTCCAGCACGGCCTTGACGGCCAGGTTTTCCGCGCCTTCGATGACCGCCCCGCCGCCGTAGATGTTGTAGTATGCGGCGTCCGGGCAGGCCTTGATGTCCGCCTCCAGATCGCGTTTGGCGGCGATGAAGCCCATGTGGGAATAAATTTGTTCGCCGTAGAGGTTGGTGAGCGTCAGGTCTTTGGCGGGATCGAAGCGATACTCCCCGTTCGCGGCGTGGTGGCCCTTGGCGTGGCTGAACGCCCCTTTCCAGGCGAAATCCTGTCCGGCCAGAAGGAAGCGGCGCACCCCGGCCCACGTCAAGAATCTGGCCAGGGTCACGCCCACGTTGCCGCCGGCGTCCAGAACCAGTTCCTCTTTCTGCATCACGAAGGTGGCGAGGCCCCCCATGGTCCACAGCGGAATGGTCGGCCCGGGGTACAGGTCGAGTACGCCCGGCTGCATTTTGGTGGAGTAGATCAGCGGGATGTCCTTGGCGAAATTGATGTCGCTCAGCCCGCGCATGGCGTTTTCCATGGAATGGCGGAAGTCGATGGCCAGGCAGAAATCGGGTTTGACCCCCAGGCGTTCGAGCGCCGGCAAAGTTTGCAGCGCGCTGGCCAGGATCGCGCCGCCCCGGTTTTCGATCAACGCCTGCGCCTGCTCTTCCAGCGACGGACCGGCGCCCAAAATCACGGCCGTTGCGCCTTCGCCCATGCCCTGCATAACCTTGAGGCTGCCGTCCAGCATGGCCCGGGAATAATTCTTAAGTTCGTTGGACACCATGGTTTCCTGCTTCAGGCGCAAGGTGGCCAGCTCAACCGCAAAGTTCTCCAGCTTTTCCCTGGTGATGCGGGCCCACAAGTCGTATTCCGGGCCCAGCTGCTTCAGGGAAAGGTCCGAGCGCAGATGGATTTGGCCGAAGATGAAGGCCACGTCCAGATTTTTGATGGCACCGGCGATGACGTCTTGGTCCGGAGGCAGGAAATGGAGTTTGCCCATCTCGAAAAAGGGGACGAAATCGGTTTGGCCCAGGCAGGCCAGGAGAATTTCCGGCCTGGGTTCGACCACCATGACCTTGTGGGAGTTTGGCGTTTTGCTCAGTACGTGATTGACTCCGTAGCCTACGCCCGCGCCCACGATGATGGTGGCCGAACTCTCGGCTTTTTCCTTGGGCAGCCAGTCGCCGTAGATCGCCCGCAGCGGAATCTTTTCCAGAACGCCGATGCCGTTGTCCATGCGCCAGTCGATCAGACCCACGCTGTTTAAGAAAATGCGCTCACGTACGTTTTCGGGATGAGCCGGTTTGACCGAGGCCAGCCATTTGAGGACCGGGGCGCCCATGCGGGTAAGGCAGGCCAAGTTGGCTTCGAGATATTTGTTGATTTCCATGCTACTCCCCTTTGTCCGCGTTTATTAGCAATATCCTTGCCAACGGACGCGTCAACTTCGCCTTCCTGGAGACCTTTCCCGGACCGGCGCATAAATGGTTGTAACCCGCCCCCGGCCGGTATATATCAAGCCGAAGGGAGGCGGCATGCCCGAACTGACCTGGGACGCAACGAAGTCGATCGGTTTCGAAGACATCGACGCGCAGCACAGAAGGTTGTTCGACATCTTCAACACCCTGACCCGGGCGATGGAGACCAACCAGGAATGGCCGGCCGTCAAAAATGCCGTCGACGACCTTGTGCAATACGCCATCACCCACTTCCGTGATGAAGAGCGCATCATGCGGGAATACGACTATCCCGGCGTGGAAAAACATGTCCAGGAGCATACGCTTTTCCTGGGCAAAGTCGGGCAGTTCGAGTTCGGCAAGATGATGCACGATCCCGGCCTGGCCAACGAGATATTCATGTTTCTCGCCGACTGGATCATCGAGCACACTTCCACGGAAGACGTTTTGCTGGGCCGGCACATCCAACAGAAAACCGCCGCGAAATAACAATCCATACATATCGGCCCGGTGGCGCGCACCGGAAATCCGACCTCGGGTAACACGATGATCCACCACAATATTCTCGCGGCCATCGGTTCAACGCCGCTGATCAAAATCAACCGGGTTTTCTCCAAGCCCGGCGTGACCCTGGCGGTGAAGCTCGAAAGCCGCAATCCCGGCGGTTCGATCAAGGACCGGGTGGCCCTGGCCATGATCGAGGCCGCCGAAGCGCGCGGAGAACTCACCCCGGACAAGACCATCATCGAGGCCACCTCCGGCAACACCGGCATCGGCCTGGCCATGGTCTGCGCCGTGAAGGGCTACAAACTGCGCCTGCTCATGCCCGCCTCGGCCTCGGAGGAGCGCAAGCGCATCATGCGCGCCTACGGCGCGGACATTTTCCTCACCCCGGGCCACATGGGCACCGACGGCGCCATCGAAGAGGCCTACCGCCTGGCCCGGGAAGAGCCGGGGGCTTATGTCCTGATGGATCAGTTCAACAACCCGGCCAGCATCGAGGCGCATTACCGCTCGACCGCGGTCGAGCTCTGGGAGGCCACGGAAGGCAAGCTCACCCACGTGGTGGCCACGCTTGGCACCTCGGGCACGGCCATGGGGCTGGTCAAACGGCTCAAAGAATATTCGAGCGCAGTTCAGGTCGTGGCCGTCGAGCCGCACCCGGGCCATAAGATCCAGGGCCTAAAAAACATGCGCGAATCCTATCCGCCCGGCATTTACAACAAACGCGCCGTGGACGCCGTGGTCGGGATCGACGACGAAACCGCCTTCGAGATGTGCCGCCGCCTGGCCAGAGAGGAAGGCATCTTCGCGGGCATGAGTTCGGGAGCGGCCATGGCCGCCGCCGCGCGCCTGGCCGAGACCCTGGAAAGCGGCCTGGTGGTCGTGATCCTGCCCGACAGCGGCGAACGCTATCTTTCCACCAGCCTTTTCGCCCCGCCGCCCAAGCGCGGCGTCGCGGTCATGGACGTGGCCAGCGGCGCAAAGGTCCATCCCGCCGCCGCGGGCGGCGTCATCGGCCTGTTCACCGTGGGCCCGAGCCTGGGGGAACCGGGCGAACCCGAGGCCTGGCGGCGCATTCTGATGCTCGACGTGCTCGGCCGCTACCTCGACCGCGAAGGCGCCCAGGTGAAGCTCGCCGCCGGCCTGGCCGACCTCGACGACCGCACCATGAGCGCCGCCCATGAGGCGAAACTGTCGCAAAAAGACTATTCGGCAAAGGCGAGAGGGCAAATCGACGAGCTGGCGCGCTCCCTCGGCCTGTCCCCGGACTTCGGCTTTGTCCCGGCCAGCCGCAGCGCGGACACGTTTCTGAGCCTGGCGGACAAGCTCACCCGCAAAGGCTTCGCCTACGAACGCTTGCGCAGCCTCTACTTCGACGTCACCCGGGACAAAGAGTACGGCGAGCTTTTGCACACCGACCTCTCCAAGCTCTCGCTCGGCAAGACCGTGGACCTGGAGGCCTACGTCAAGGACAACCCCAAGGACTTCACCCTGCTCAAAAGGGCCTCGCTCCAAGACCTCAAAAAAGGCGAAGTGCTCCAGACCGCCTGGGGCAACGTGCGGCCGAGCTGGTTTTTGCAGATGGCCGGGACGGCCCTGGACGGCCTGCCCCGCCTGTCCGTGTTCATGGCCGGCGAGGCCCATAGCTTCCCACACATGGAAAACCTCCGGGCCATCTGGGCGCTGGGCGCGTCCGTCTCGCCAGCGGCCTGGATGGTCTGCCGGGGAGTGACCGGCCTGACCGATATCGCCGCGCCTAACTTGCCGTTTTTAGCGCTTCGGCTGTGGCTTTTGTCCTCTTCGTATCGCAAGCCGCTGCTGTATTCCCCAGCCTCTTTGGCCATGTGGCTGAAAAACTGGCGTAAACTCCAAGAGACCGCCGCCCTGCTTTCCGAGGCGGTATCCAACAAAGGCAAGGCCTCTCCCGAGGCGCAAGGCGAAAACACCAAGCTCAACCACGCCTTGGCTGAAGCCGTGGAAGACGATCTGTCCCTGTCCCGGTTCTGGCCGGCCTTGTTCGATTTCTGCCGCGCCGCCAACACCTTGCTCTCATCCGGCAGCCTGGACGGCGCCTCGGCGGCGAGCATGCTCTCGGCCCTGCGCCAGGCCGACACCGTGCTGGGCGTGCTGGATGAAACCATGCTGCCGGTGGCGGCTTCGGCCTGGCCCGAGGTCGTGGCCCGGCTCGCGGGGCAGCGCGCCGAGGCCAGGCAACGTCAGGACTTCGCCCGCGCCGACGCCATCCGCGGGGAAATCGCGGAACTGGGCTTTCGCCTGGAAGACACAGCCCAGGGCGCAAGACTCTTTCGCATGTGAAGAGAATCGGAAGGGGAACCTTTTTTGAAAAAAATTCCCCTCCCGAACCCTCCCCTCCCAAAAACTTCATTCTTTTCCTTTGAAAGGCTTGCGGCCTTTCGGGATTTCCGCCCTTGACCGGGAGCCAAACCGGCGTAAAGTTTATCCCAAAGTCGTCGATAAGTGCTGCAAGAACCCATGTGAGAGTCAGTCACACGGGTGTTGGGGGCGGCATGAAAAAAATCGTAAAACGCGTCGTGGTGGCCAGTCTGCTGATCCTGCTGGCCTCGCTGTTCGCCTGCGCCCAAGGGCCTGTCCGCGACACGCGCCCTGTCGCCGCCCCGGTTCCGGAGCCGACTCTGATCGCCATTCGCGACGCCGGATCGCCCTCCTCGGCCGACAAAACGCCGACGCCTTACAGCAAGTCCAAAAAAAAGAGCACCGCGAAAAAAGGCCCGTCGGCCAAGAAGGGCAAAAAAAACGGGGCCGCGCCAACCGGCGGCAATCGCCCGCCGGACTGCCCGAAATGCCCGGACCAGGGCGCGGACGCCGGCACGGGCGCCGCAGCCTCCAATCCGGTGCTCGACGCCCTGGCCAAGGAACTTTCGCTGGCCCTGGACGCCAACAAGGCCGGCGACCAAGCAACGGCGCCGACGGCAACACAAACGCCCGCGCCAACCCCCGCGACGACGCCAGCACCAACGGCCGCACCGACGGCAACGCCAGCGCCGACGCCCACACAAGCGCCCGCGCCAAAGTAGGATAAGCCCATGTCCCGTCTCTGCTTGGCCCCGTTGATCTTGATCGCGAGCTTCACCCCGGCTCTGATCTACGCCGTGGCCTTGGTCCGCCTGCAAGCGGGGTTGCGCGCGCGTGAAAAATCCGGAGCGCGCCCGGACTGGAATAAGCCATGAACCGCACCATCGCCGCCATTATCCTGCTTGCCGCCGCCGCAACCCTGGGTTGTAGCGAAGGCCGTCTCCTGGTCGATAGCCTGGGCTTCAACAGAGGCCGCTGGGAATCGCCCGTGACCAATTTTTCCTCGTCCTCCGACGACGGCGACAACTACGCCCAGATGGCCCGCGAGATCGCCCGCGAACTCGATTCCCAGATCGTGCCGCGCATGGGCATCATCGGCAACCGCAACGCCTACTATGTCGCCGTGACCGTGCCGGCCAGCCTGCACTCCCTGGACAAAACATCGGCGTTGGCCCGCCTGATGGCCCAGGAGATAGCGAATGGACTGGTCGCCCTGGGCTACACCGTCCAGGAGATGCGCAAAGGCCGGGAGATCCTCATCGACCAGAAACAGGGCGAATTGTACCTGACCCGCAATACGCGCGGCCTGGCCAGGCAAGACGTCGCCGCCACCCTGGTCATCGTCGGCACCTTCTCGCCCGCGCCCGGCGGCACGCGCTTTTCCATCGAATGCCTGGACGCCCGCAACAACAACATGGTGGCCATGTCCTCGCGCACCGTGTCGGCCGGGGCGGGATCGGACGCCGCCTTCGGCGGCGCACCCCGGAACAACGGGCTGGCTCCCACGGTGGTCACCACCCAGGGACTGCGGTCCATGGACTTCAATATACGATAGCCCGCCGCCCGCTCTTGCCACCGGAAGCGTCCGGTGTTATATTCGGTCCGTCGGCCAGGCTGCGCGCCTGGCCTTTTTCTATTGATTGACGCAAGACAACGCTCCGCTTGGGTCTTGAGGCCCCGGCCGTTCCCTGGCCCTCCATGGGCCATTGACAATTACAGGATGTGGTTTTCCCCATGATTTCGCACAAGCCCGAAATTCTCGCCCCTGCCGGCGACGCGGCCGCCTTCCTGGCCGCCCTGGCCGCCGGAGCGGACGCCGTCTACGCCGGCCTTAAAAACTATTCGGCCCGCATGCGCGCCGACAATTTTTCCCTCAACGAACTGGCCAGACTCACCGAATTGGCTCATTCCATGGACCGCAAGGTCTATCTGGCCATCAACAACATGCTTGCTCCGGACGACCCGGTCAGGGCGGCGCGGCTGATCGCCCGCCTGGCCCGCTCGGTGGCCCCGGACGGCTTGATCATCGCCGATCCCGGACTGCCGCACCTGGCCCGCGAGGCCGGATTTACCGGGGAAATCCATCTTTCCACCCTGGCCAACGTGACCCACCCGGCCGCGCTCGCCTCCGCGCGCGCCCTGGGAGCGTCCCGGGTGGTCCTGCCCCGCGAACTCTCTCTCGACGAAATCAAGGCCATGGCGACCGCCTGCCCGGAAGGCCTGGCGCTGGAAGTCTTCGTCCATGGCGCGCTGTGCCACAACGTCTCGGGCCGCTGCTACTGGTCGAGCCTGCTCGGCGGCAAATCCGGCCTGCGAGGGCGCTGCGTGCAGCCCTGCCGCCGGGTCTACAACCGCCGCGACATCAAGGAACGCTTCTTCTCCTGCCAGGACCTGGGACTGGACGTGCTGACCCGCACCATGCTGAACGTGCCCCAGGTCACCGCCTGGAAGATCGAGGGCCGCAACAAGGGCCCGCACTACGTCTACTACACCGTGGCCGCCTACAAGCTCATCCGCGACGAAGGCACCGACGCCCCGGCCAAAAACAAGGCCATGGACTATCTCGCCCAAGCCCTGGGCCGCGCGACAACGCACTACGGCTTTTTGCCCCAGCGGCCCTACAATCCGGTCAAAGTCGGCGAACAGACCTGCTCCGGCCTGCAAATCGGCAAGCTCACCCGCGAGGGCATGCGCAAATACTTCACCCGTCCGCGTATGCCGCTTCTGGCCGGGGACCTTTTGCGCCTGGGCTACGAAGACGACGCCTGGCACCAGCTGATCAAAGTGACCAAAAACGTGCCCAAGGCCGGGCGCTTTGACGTGAAAGTCGAAGGCGCGGCCAAGCCGGCCGCCAGCTCGCCGATCTTTCTCATCGACCGCCGCGAGCCGGAACTGGTCCGGGAACTGAACAAAATGCGCTCGGCCCTGGAAAAGATCAATGAGCCCGAGGTTGCCAGCGTCCCCTTCGAGCCCACGCCGATACGGCCGGCCCGGGTCCCCAAACGCCCCAGGATCATCGACGTGCACGTCTGGCGCAAGGCCCCTGCCCAGAAACCGGGCCTGGACCAAGGCGCCTGGGTGCACCCCAAAAACGCCCACGAACTCCACGTCGGCCGGTCCAGGGACGCCCAATGGTGGCTGCCGCCGGTCATCTGGCCCAACGAGGAAGGCGAATTCGCCGTGCTGATCTCGGATATGGTGCGGCGCGGAGCGACCTATTTCGTGCTCAACGCGCCCTGGCAGGTCGGACTTATGCCGCAAAAAAAACTTCCCGACCTGCGTCTGATCGCCGGGCCGTTTTGCAACCTGGCCAACCCATTCGCTCTGGACGCCTTGAAGGACATGGGATTTTCCGCCGCCTTCGTGTCCCCGGAACTGCCCAAGGAAGACCTGCTCGCCCTGCCGAGGCTCTCGCCGTTGCCGCTTGGCATCGTGATCAAGGGCTTCTGGCCGTTCGGCATATCAAGAGTGCTGGCGCACGAGGTGTCCACCTGGGAAAACCTCTCCAGCCCCAAGGGCGAAGTGCTGTGGGTGGCCAGAAACGGCCAGAACTACTGGATCTACCCGGCCTGGGAACTGGACCTGACCGAACACAAAGAAGCCCTGCGCGAAGCGGGCTACACAACTTTCGCGACGCTGCGCGAACCCGCGCCCAAAACCCTGCCCAACCTCACCCGCAAATCCGAATTCAACTGGAATAACAAGCTGCTGTAACAAAGACCAGGGGCGCTGCCCCTGGACCCCGCTGGGGGCGATAATCGCCCCCAGA